>Ga0068859_100001451_pt1 | contig 24059 bp, 15 predicted proteins | sample KBSSwiS22_FD_66585 | JGI IMG/M metagenome (GOLD analysis project Ga0068859, IMG submission 66585) | Switchgrass rhizosphere microbial communities from Kellogg Biological Station, Michigan, USA - KBS Switchgrass S2-2 | ecosystem: Host-associated > Plants > Roots > Rhizosphere > Soil ...
GAGCACGTCGCAGAACCGGCAAAGCACGTCGCAGGTGACGCGCTCGACCCAGCAGACCCTGACAAGCACCTTCCAGGAGCTGCAGAGCACCTCGCAGACCACGCTATCGACATCGCAAGTCCGCAAGAGCACCTCGCAGACCAGCATCTGCGCCGACACCGGCGAGACCTGCAACTCCGTTCCTACCGGCACCTGCGTGCCCGGCGGCGGTTTCCACTGCGAGACCGTGACCACCGGTCCGACCCTGGTGGCCAGCTGCACCCCGGCCAGCGCCAGCATTGCCAACAACTACGTGCAGACCACCTGCGCCGTGACCGGCACCGGGCCGACCGCGGTGCTGTCGTGCACGCCGGCGACCGCCAGTGCCGGCAACAGCTACACCACGACCACTTGCAACACCGTGACGACGTCGACGGTACCGGTCGACATCTGCAACTCGTCGCCGGCGAGCTCCGGCAACAACTACACCGCCACCACCTGCTCGAGCCTCTCGACCGGACCGACCGCGACCGCGAGCTGCACGCCGATCGCCGCCAGCGCCGGCAACTCCTGGACGCAGACGAGCTGCACCTTCCCGACGACCGGGCCGACCGCCGTGTCGAGCTGCACGCCCGTTTCGGCGAGCTCCGGCAACAGCTGGACGGCGACCACCTGCAACACGGTCACGACTACCAACGTTCCGGTCGCCAGCTGCACCGCCTCGGGCCCGACGTCCGGCAATAACTGGACGACGACGACCTGCAGCCCGTTGGTGACGACCAACGTGCCGACGGCCACCTGCTCGGCCGCCAGCGCCACCGCGGGCAACGCCTGGACGACCACGACCTGTTCCACCAACAACACTACCAACGTGGCGGTGGCGTCATGCAGCCCGTCGGCCGCGACTTCCGGCAACAGCTGGACAACCACGACCTGCCCGCCACCCGCCACCACCGGCCCGACCGGTGTGTCCTCCTGCACGTCCTCGTCGGCGAGCTCCGGGAACAGCTGGACGACGACCACCTGCGGCACGAACAACCAGAGCAACGTGCCGGTCCTGAGCTGCACCGCCAGCGGTCCGACTTCCGGCAACGGCTACACGACGACGACCTGCCCGGCGCCGGTCGTCACCGGCCCGGTCGGTGTGCAGAACTGCGTCGCCGCCGGCGCGACCGCCCTCAACGCCTGGACCGCGACCACCTGCACGCCCAACAACAGCACCAACGTGCCGGTGCTGTCCTGCACGGCGACGATCGCGAGCTCGGGCAACAACTGGACGGCGACCACCTGCCCGGCACCGATCACCACCGGCCCGACGCCGATCTCGAGCTGCACGCCGGTGGCCGCCACGTCCGGCAACAGCTGGACCGCGACGACCTGCCCGACGCTGGTCGCGACCAACGTGCCGGTGTCCTCGTGCACGGCATCGGGCCCGACCTCGGGCAACAGCTGGACGACGACCACCTGCCCGGCGCCGATCACGACCGGCCCGACCGGCGTGTCGAGCTGCGCTGCCTCGGGTCCGACCTCGGGCAACAGCTGGACCACGACCACCTGCGGCACGAACAACACGACCAACGTGGCGGTCTCGACCTGCACGGCCTCCTCGGGCAACACGGGCAACAACTGGACCACGACCACCTGCCCGGCGGCGACGGTCGTCAGCGGCCCGACCGCGGTGCAGACCTGCACGCCGGTCACGGGCAACGCCGGCAACGGCTACCAGACGACCCTGTGCGCGATCCGCAGCACGACCATGCCTTCGGGCACCTGCGTGCCCTCCGGACCGACCCTGGCCAACGGCTGGGTGACGACCGAGTGCAACGTGGTCGTCGGCACGTCCGTTCCGGTCCTGACCTGCACGCCGCAGACCGGCAATGCCGGCAACAACTGGGTGACGATCACCTGCCCGGCGCCGATCGTCACGACGAACGTGCCGGTCGCGACCTGCACGCCGGCCGCGCCGCTCATCGGCAACAACTACACCACGGTCACCTGCCCGGCCCCGGTCGTCACGACCAACGTGCCGGTGGCGACCTGCACGGCCGCCGCGGCGTCCGCCGGCAACAGCTGGACGACCACCACCTGCCCGGCGCCGATCACGACCGGCCCGACTGGCGTGGCCTCCTGTACCGGCAGCTCCGCGTCGGCGGGCAATTCCTGGACGACCACGACCTGCACGCCGAACAACACCACCAACGTGCCGGTGCTGAGCTGCACCGCCAGCGGCCCGACCGCCGGCAATGCCTTCACGACCACCACCTGCCCGGCGCCCAACGTCACGACCAACGTGGCGGTCGTCAGCTGTACGGCCGCTGCCGCGAGCGCGGGCAACAGCTGGACCACGACCACGTGTCCGGCGCCGATAGTCACCACCAACGTACCGGTCTCTGCCTGCTCGCCGGCGGCGCCCACGGCCGGCAATGGCTTCACCACCTTCACCTGCCCGACGCCGATCACCACCGGGCCGACCTTCGTCTCCTCCTGCACGCCGGCGGCGGCGAGCGCGGGCAACAGCTGGACGGCGACGATCTGCACGCCGAACAACACCGCGAACGTGCCGGTCGCCTCCTGCACGCCGCAGACGGCGTCGGCGGGGAACGGCTGGCAGGGGATCACCTGCAGCACCAACAATGTCATCGACCAGCCGGCGGCGAACTGCACGCCGCAGGCCCCGACCGCAGGAAACGCCTACACGACCATCACCTGCAACCTGGTGACGACCACCAATGTTCCGGTGTCGAGCTGCTCCGCCTCGACCGGCGGGCCCGGCAACAACTTCGTCACGACCACCTGCACCCTCAACAACACGACCAACGTGCCAGTGGCGTCGTGCACGCCGGTCGCGCCGACCGCGGGCAACGGCTACACGACGACGACCTGCCCGGTCATCAACACCGGGCCCGTCGGAGCCACGAGCTGCACGCCCTCGGGCCCCAGCGCCGGCAACAACTACGTCACCACGACCTGCACCAACGCCACCACCGGCCCGACGCCGGTCGGCTCGTGCGTTCCGGTTACGGCGACCTCGGGCAACGGCTGGACCGCGACCACCTGCAACACGATCACGACCGGGCCGACTCTCGACACCGTGTGCACGATCGCCAATCCGAGCGCGGCCAATAACTTCACCCGCACGCTCTGCGAGCCGGTCTCGGGCAGCAAGATCCAGTTCACGACGACGACCACCGAAGACACGACCTTCTACAGCGGCGGCGTGCCCTCCGGCGCCCTGCCGACAATCACCACAGTGACGCCGCTGGCCGACGTCGACGGCGTCTGCTATGCGCCCAACGTCACCCCGCCGGCACTGCCGATCCCGAACCCGCAACCGCCGATGTGGACCGCGGCCGACGCGACCGCCTTCCCGAGCTGCTCGGCTTGGCCTTGCGACGTGACCTCGGCGCTGAGCGGCGCGCGCAGCGTGAACTCGCTGGCCGATGTGGCGCAGTACTACTACATCACCGACCTGCGCCAGGATGCCGACTGGCCGACCACGATCTCGACCAACGACGTTCCGTCGGTCGGCTCGGGCAACGAGGACGACCGCGTCCGCTGGCAGCACATGACGACGTTCACGATCGCCCTCGGCGTCTCCGGCACCCTTAACTACCGGCCCGACTACAAGTCCGGCTCGGTCGTGACCGGCGACTTCGCGGGCATCCGCAACGGCTCGCAGAACTGGCCGCTGTGGCCGGATCCGCTGCTCGAGACCTCCCTGCCCGACAACTACGGCAACCGGAAGAGCCTCTGGGACAACCCGAAGTCGATCGACGACTTCTGGCACACGGCGGTGAACGGCCGCGGCACCTACTTCAGCGCCGCGAACCCGACCTCGGTGATCGCCGGCTTGGCCGACGCGCTGGCCGGCATCCAGGCGCGGCTGGCGTCAGGCTCTGCGGCGGCGACCTCCAACCTCGAGCCGGTGTCGGGCGACAACCTGATCTATCTCGCGAGCTACACGACGCAGAAGTGGACCGGCGACGTGCAGGCCAAGGAGATCGACCTGGCCACCGGGGCCATCAACCCGACCATCGTCTGGTCCGCTCAGGCCCAGCTCGATGCCCGGACGCGCAACGCCTGCGACGATCGGAACATCTATCTTTTCCGTCAGGGCGCGACCAACAACCTGACGAACTTCACCTGGAACACCAGCACCTGCGACGCTTCCGGCAACCCGGCCGCGCTGCTGCCGGACGGCCTCAATGCCACGGAACAGGCGAATTTCGGCACCTTGAACGTTTCGCTCCTGAGCCAGTACCCGTCGATGACGGACGGCACCGTGCCGACGGTCGATCAACGCACGCCCGCCACCGGCGCCAACCTGGTGAACTTCCTGCGCGGCCAGCGCGGCTTCGAAGGCTTCGTCACCAACGACGTCACCAAGCTCTTCCGGTCCCGCGAACACGTGCTCGGCGACACCGTGAACGGCCAGCCGACCTACGTGCGGGCGCCGTTCAGCCTGTACGGCGACGCCGGCTACGCGGCGTTCAAGTCCGCCAACTCGAGCCGGATCCCGATGCTCTACGTCCCGGGCAACGACGGCATGCTGCACGCCTTCTACGCCGGCACCAGCACCGCCGATCCGCTCGGCGGCAAGGAGGCCTGGGCGGTCATTCCGAGCACGGTGCTGCCGAAGCTCTACAAGCTCGCCGACAACAACTACAAGGACAACCACTTGTTCTTCGTCGACGGCACGCCGTCGGTCAGCGACGTGTTCGACACCGGCTCGGGGACCTGGAAGACGATTCTCGTGGCCGGCCTGAACAACGGCGGCAAGGGCTACTACGCCCTCGATGTCACCAATCCGCTGTCGCCCAAGGGCCTCTGGGAGTTCAAGTGGAGCTCGACCGTCTGCCCCTGGTCGGCGGGCAACACGCCGATCGGCGCGGCAGTCGGCAACACCTCGGACTGCCATCTCGGCCAGACCTACGGCCGGCCGCTGATCACCAAGCTCGCCGACGGCACCTGGGTGGTGATGGTGACCTCGGGCTACAACAATGTGAACGCGCCCGTCCAGGCGGGTGACGGTGGCGGCTACCTCTACGTCCTCAACGCCTCCACCGGCCAGATCGTCCACAAGATCCCGACCGGCGTCGGCAACCCGGCCACCCCGAGCGGCCTGGCCCAGATCAACGGCTTCGCCGATCTCGCCGAGATCAACAACATGACGCTGCGGGTCTACGGCACCGACGTGCTGGGCAACATCTGGCGCTTCGACGTCAACGACAACCTCAATCCCTCGGGACGGGAAGCGACGCTGCTCGGCACGGCGAAGGACAGCGGCGGCACGCCGCAGCCGATCACGATCCGGCCGGAGCTCAGCGTCAAGGACGGCAATCCGATGGTGTTCGTCGGTACCGGCCGCTTCCTCGGCGCGACCGACGTGGGCGACCTGCAGACGCAGTCGATCTACGGCATCGTCGATCCGATGAGCGGCTCGCCCTCGTTCGCGAACCTGCGCAGCGCGCTGGTGCCGCTCACGCTGACGCAGGTCGGCAGCGGTGCCGGCACCTACCGGACCGTCGCCTGTGCCGGCACGGTCGCGCAGTGCGCCGCGCCCGATGGCTGGGTGGTCAACCTCCCGGATTCCGGCGAGCGGGTGAACGTCGAAATGAAGCTGCGCTCGGGCACCCTGATCGTCGGCAGCAACGTGCCGCAGATCAGCGCCTGCGTCAGTGGCGGCTACAGTTGGCTGAACTACTTCAACTACCGTGACGGTACGGCGCTGCCGGGCGGCACGGCGGGTGGCACCGGCCTCGGCCAGCAGTTCTCCGTGTCGCAGCAGTTCTCCAACTTCCTGATCGTCGGTATCACGATCGTCAAGCTGCCCGGCATCGGCAGCAAGCCGAAGGTCTACGTGACCGGCTCCAATTCGACGATCGAGGCGGTCGACCTGAAGTTCGCCCCGGGCGACGATCCGAAGCGGGTGAGCTGGCGCGAGATCTCGGCGCCGTAAGGCGAGGGCAGTGACGGCGCCGGTAGCGGCGAACCTTTCCAGGATGTCGGCGCCACTGTGGCGCCGGCACCTGGCGCGGGGGATGGCGGCGGCGGGAGCGCTTTCCGTCGCGGTCCACGCCGCCGTTCTGTTCGCCAGCGCCTCTTCCGGCAGTTCGACCTCGAGCGGCGCGCCGCCGGCGCCGCCCCTCCGGACCCGGCTCATCGCCTTGTCCGAGCCGGCGGTGGCGGCGCCTGCGGAGCCTGCGACCGTCGCGCCGCCACCCGTCCCGGCTCCCGTCGAGCCCGCGCCCCCGGTCGAGCCGCCGAAGGTCGTGCCGGTCGCGCCCACGGTAGACCGCGCAGCGCCGGTCTCGCGGCCCGCGGAGCCGCTCCCACCTCCGCCGCCGCCAGTACCGCCCACGGTGCCCGATCCCGCGCCTGTGCCCAAGCCGGCGGCCGAATCGCCGGCATCGCCGCCGGTCACGGACGCGACGCCGATCGCTGCCCCCCCGGCGCCGACCCTCACCTATCACGGTTCGATGGGCCTGGATCCGCCACCCCGGCCCCTGAGCGACATCGAGCAGATCATTCCCGAGGCCGCAGGGTCGCGGGGCGGCACGGTCGTGCTGCGCCTCTTCATCAACGAGCAAGGAACGGTGGACAAGGCCGAGGTGCTGCGGTCCACGCCGCCGGGCCTGTTCGACGCCACCGCGCTGGAGGCCGCCTCCCGGGCCCGGTTCTCTCCCGGCTACCTTGCCGGCGTGCCAGTCAAGAGCCAGGTCACCTTCGAAGTGAAGTACCGGGCCCTCGGCAGCGGCGCCGAGGCGGGCGGCCGCACCTACTGAGCACGCTGCGGCGAGGCCCGCCCGGGACCGGGATTGCTGCACTGCGGTATTCTTCGTCCCTCGTGAGTGAAGATGGGGCGCGCCATGGGTGAATTCGGGTTAGAGCAGGGCGCGTCGCGCGAAGAGTTGGCCCATGCCGAGAGCGAGGGCCTGTACCGCTCGGCCACCGAGCACGACGCCTGCGGCGTCGGCTTCGTCGCCCACATCGCCGGCTCGAAATCGCACTCCATCGTCGAGCAGGGCCTCAAGGTCCTCGAGAACCTGACCCATCGCGGCGCTGTCGGCGCCGACCCGCTGATGGGCGACGGGGCCGGCATCCTGATCCAGATCCCCGACGAGTTCTACCGCGCCGAGATGGCCGCCGCCGGGGTCACCCTGCCGGCGCCGGGCGAGTACGGCGTCGGCATGGTGTTCCTGCCGAAGGAGCATGCCTCGCGCCTGGCCTGCGAGCAGGAGCTCGCCCGCGCGGTGCGTGCCGAGGGCCAGGTGCTGCTCGGCTGGCGCGACGTGCCGGTCGACCGCGAGATGCCGATGTCGCCGACGGTGCGGGCCAAGGAGCCGGTGCTGCGCCAGATCTTCATCGGCCGCGGCCCGGACGTGATCGTCCCCGACGCGCTCGAGAGAAAGCTCTACGTCATCCGCAAGACCGCCTCGAGCGCGATCCAGGCACTCAAGCTCACGCACAGCCGCGAGTACTACGTGCCGAGCATGAGCTGCCGCACGATCATCTACAAGGGGCTGCTCCTCGCCCACCAGGTCGGCAAGTACTACCGCGACCTCCAGGACCCGAGGCTGGTCTCGGCGCTGGCGCTGGTGCACCAGCGCTTCTCGACCAACACCTTCCCCGAGTGGCCGCTCGCCCATCCGTACCGCATGGTCGCGCACAACGGCGAGATCAACACGGTCAAGGGCAACTTCAACTGGATGCGCGCGCGCGAGGGCGTGATGAAGTCGCCGGTGCTCGCCGACGACCTGAAGAAGCTCTATCCGATCTCCTTCGAGGGCCAGAGCGACACCGCCACCTTCGACAACGCGCTCGAGCTGCTGACGATGAGCGGCTACTCGCTCGCCCATGCGGTGATGATGATGATCCCCGAGGCGTGGGAGCAGCACCCGGAGATGGAGCCGCGGCGGCGCGCCTTCTACGAGTACCACGCGGCGATGATGGAGCCCTGGGACGGCCCCGCGGCCATGGTCTTCACCGACGGCCGGCAGATCGGCGCCACCCTCGACCGCAACGGCCTCCGGCCGGCGCGCTACATCGTCACCGACGACGGCCTGGTGGTCATGGCCTCGGAATCCGGCGTGCTGCCGATCGCCGAGGGCCGCATCGTCAAGAAGTGGCGGCTGCAGCCGGGCAAGATGTTCCTGATCGACTTCGAGCAGGGCCGGATCGTCGACGACGAGGAGCTGAAGCACCAGTTCGCCTCCGCCAAGCCTTACCGGCAGTGGGTCGACGGCGTGCGCATCAAGCTCGAGGACCTGCCCGCCTCGGCCGCGCGCTCGACCTCGCCCGAAACCCTGCTCGACCGGCAGCAGGCCTTCGGCTACACCCAGGAAGACATCAAGTTCCTGATGAGTCCCATGGCCCAGGCCGGGGAGGAAGGCATCGGCTCGATGGGTAACGATTCGCCCCTGGCCGTGCTCTCCGACAAGGACAAGCCGCTCTACAACTACTTCAAGCAGCTGTTCGCGCAGGTCACGAACCCGCCGATCGATCCGATCCGCGAGGCGATCGTGATGTCGCTGGTGTCGTTCATCGGCCCGAAGCCCAACCTGCTCGACATCAACGCCGTCAACCCGCCGATGCGGCTGGAGGTCTCGCAGCCGATCCTCGACTTCGCCGACATGGCGCGGCTGCGCGAGATCGAGGGCTGCACCGCGGCCAAGTTCAAGAGCCACGAGCTCGACATCACCTATCCGCTCGCCTGGGGCGCCGAGGGCGTGGAGGCCAAGCTCGCCTCGATGTGCGCCGAGAGCGTCGACGCGATCCGGAGCGGCCACAACATCCTCATCATCAGTGACCGCAAGGTCGACCGCGAGCATGTCGCCCTGCCGGCCGTGCTGGCCCTGTCTGCTGTGCACCAGCACCTGGTGCGCGAGGGCCTGCGCACGACCGCCGGGCTGGTGGTCGAGACCGGCTCGGCGCGCGAGGTGCATCACTTCAGCGTCCTCGCCGGCTACGGCGCGGAAGCGGTGCACCCGTACCTCGCGCTCGAGACGCTGGCGGCGCTGCACAACGACCTGCCGAGCGAGCTCGGCACCGAGAAGGCGACCTACAACTACATCAAGGCGATCGGCAAGGGTCTGTCGAAGATCATGTCGAAGATGGGCGTGTCGACCTACATGTCGTACTGCGGCGCCCAGCTGTTCGAGGCGATCGGCCTGGAGAAGACGCTGGTCGAGAAATACTTCCACGGCACCGCGAGCCAGATCGGCGGCATCGGCATCTTCGAGGTGGCCGAGGAGGCGATCCGGATGCACCGCGCGGCGTTCGGCGACGATCCGGTGCTCGAAGGCATGCTCGACGCCGGCGGCGAGTACGCCTGGCGGGTGCGCGGCGAAGAGCACATGTGGACGCCGGATGCGATCGCCAAGCTGCAGCACGGCGTGCGCTCGAACCGCTTCGAGACCTACCAGGAATACGCGAAGCTGATCAACGACCAGAGCAAGCGGCACATGACGCTGCGTGGCCTGTTCGATTTCGTCGTCGACCCGGCGAAGTCGATTTCGCTCGCCGAGGTCGAGCCGGCGGCCGAGATCGTCAAGCGCTTCGCCACCGGCGCGATGTCGCTCGGCTCGATCTCCACCGAGGCCCATGCCACGCTCGCCGTGGCGATGAACCGGATCGGTGGCAAGTCGAACACCGGCGAGGGCGGCGAGGATCCGGCCCGCTACCGCGCCGAGATGAGGGGCGAGACCATCGCCGAAGGCACGCACTTCGGCGAGATCATCGGCAAGGGCGACATCGTCGTCGACTTCGCGCTCAAGGCCGGCGATTCGCTGCGCTCGAAGATCAAGCAGGTGGCTTCCGGCCGGTTCGGTGTGACCACCGAGTACCTGGTCTCCGCCGACCAGCTGCAGATCAAGATGGCTCAGGGCGCCAAGCCCGGCGAGGGCGGCCAGCTCCCGGGCGGCAAGGTCAGCGAATACATCGGCAAGCTGCGCTACTCGGTGCCCGGCGTCGGCCTGATCTCGCCGCCGCCGCACCACGACATTTATTCGATCGAGGACCTGGCGCAGCTGATCCACGACCTGAAGAACGCCAACAAGAAGGCGAGCATCAGTGTCAAGCTGGTCTCGGAGGTGGGCGTCGGCACGGTCGCCGCCGGCGTCGCCAAGGCCAAGGCCGACCATGTCGTCATCGCCGGCCACGACGGCGGCACTGGCGCGTCGCCGTGGAGCTCGATCAAGCATGCCGGCACGCCGTGGGAGCTGGGGCTGGCGGAGACGCAGCAGACGCTGGTGCTCAACCGCCTGCGCGGCCGCATCCGGGTGCAGGCCGACGGGCAGATGAAGACCGGGCGCGATGTCGTTGTCGGCGCGCTGCTCGGCGCCGACGAGTTCGGCTTCGCGACCGCGCCGCTGGTCGCCGAAGGCTGCATCATGATGAGGAAGTGCCACCTCAACACCTGCCCGGTGGGCGTGGCGACCCAGGATCCGCTGCTGCGTGCCAAGTTCCAGGGGCGGCCCGAGCACGTCGTCAACTACTTCTTCTTCGTCGCCGAGGAGGCGCGCCAGATCATGGCGCAGCTCGGTATCCGCAGCTTCGACGAGCTGGTCGGCCGGGTCGACCTGCTCGACACGAAGAAAGGCATCGCCCACTGGAAGGCGAAGGGCCTCGACTTCTCGCGCGTCTTGCATGCGCCGGCGGCGCCGGCGTCGGTGGCGCGGCGCCATGTCGAGGAGCAGGACCACGGCCTGGCCAAGGCGCTCGACGTCCGCCTGATCGAGAAGTGCCGGCCGGCGATCGACCGCGGCGAGAAGGTGCAACTCCTCGAGGAGGCGCGCAACGTCAACCGCACCGTCGGCGCCATGCTCTCGGGCGAGCTAATCCGGGTGCGGCCCGAGGGCTTGCCCGACAACACCATCTTCATCCAGATGGAAGGCACCGGCGGGCAGAGCTTCGGCGCGTTCCTCGCCAAGGGCATCACCATCTACTTGATCGGCGATGCCAACGACTACACCGGCAAGGGTCTCTCCGGCGGCCGCCTGGCGATCCGGCCGAGCATCGACTTCCGCGGCGAGGCCACCAGCAACATCATCGTCGGCAACACCGTCCTCTACGGCGCCACCAGCGGCGAGGCGTTCTTCCGCGGCGTCGCCGGCGAGCGCTTCGCGGTCCGGCTCTCGGGCGCGACCGCGGTGGTCGAAGGCACCGGCGACCATGGCTGCGAGTACATGACCGGCGGCACGGTGGTGGTGCTGGGCAAGACCGGGCGCAACTTCGCCGCCGGAATGAGCGGCGGCATCGCCTACGTCTACGACGAGGACGGCCAGTTCGCATCGCGCTGCAACACCTCGATGGTGTCGCTCGCGCCGGTGGCGACGACCGCCGAGCAAGAGAAGTCGGTCGAGCGCGCGATCTGGCATCGCGAGCAGACCGACGAGGCGCTGCTGAAGGCGCTGGTCGCCGATCACCACAAGTGGACCGGAAGCCTGCGCGCCCGCGAGATCCTCGACCACTGGAGCGAGGCCCGCGGCAAGTTCGTCAAGGTGTTCCCGAACGAGTACAAGCGGGCGCTCGCCGAGATCAGCCTGAAGGCGATGACCGCGCTCGGCGAGATCCGCGCCGGCTCGGCCGCCGAGGACGTGATCGCCAAGGCCAAGGGCGGCGTGCCGAAGACGATCAAGGTCAGCGCGCCGAAATGAGCGGCATGCGAAGAAGAATGCGAGGGGTGCCGCAATGGGCAATGTGACCGGCTTCATGAACTACGAGCGCGTGGAGGAAGGCCACGAGCCGGTGAAGAAGCGCGTCAAGAATTTCCGCGAGTTCGTGCACACGCTCAACGAGGACGAGGCCAAGGTCCAGAGCGCGCGCTGCATGGACTGCGGCACGCCGTTCTGCAACAGCGGCTGCCCGGTCAACAACATCATTCCGGACTTCAACGACCTGGTCTATCGCGGCGACTGGAAGCTGGCGTTCGCGACCCTCGACTCGACCAACAACTTCCCCGAGTTCACCGGCCGCATCTGCCCGGCGCCGTGCGAAGAGGCGTGCACGCTCAACATCAACGACGAGCCGGTCGGCATCAAGTCGATCGAGCACGCGATCATCGACCGCGCCTGGGAAGAAGGGTGGGTGGTGCCGCGGCCGGCAGCCGAGAAGACCGGCCGGAAGGTCGCCGTGGTCGGCTCCGGGCCGGCGGGGCTCGCCGCCGCGCAGCAGCTGGCGCGGGCCGGGCACGCTGTCACCGTGTTCGAGAAGAACGACGCGATCGGCGGCCTGCTGCGCTACGGCATCCCCGACTTCAAGATGGAGAAGGCGCACATCGACCGGCGGGTTGCCCAAATGGAGGCCGAAGGGGTCGTCTTTCGCACCGGCGTGCGGATCGGCGAGCTGAAGGGCGACGAACGGGTCACCGACTGGTCCAGCGAGTCGATCAGCGCCGATGCGCTGAAGGCGGAGTTCGACGCGATCGTGCTGACCGGCGGCGCCGAGCGCTCGCGCGACCTGCCGGTCCCGGGGCGCGATCTCGACGGCATCCACTTCGCGATGGAGTTCCTGCCGCAGCAGAACAAGGTCAATGCTGGTGGCAAGGTCGAGCAGCAAATCCGCGCCGACGGCAAGGACGTGATCGTCATCGGCGGCGGCGACACCGGCAGCGACTGCGTCGGCACCAGCAACCGGCATGGTGCGAAGAGCGTCACCCAGTTCGAGCTGATGCCGATGCCGCCCGATCACGAGAACAAGCCGCTGGTCTGGCCGTACTGGCCGACCAAGCTGCGCACCTCGTCGAGCCACGAGGAAGGCTGCGAGCGCGAGTTCGCGATCGCCACCAAGGAATTCATCGGCGAAGGCGGCAAGGTCAAGGCGCTGAAGGCGGTGCGGGTCGACTGGCAGGGCGGCAAGATGGTCGAGGTTCCGGGCACCGAGCAGATCATCCCGGCGGGCCTGGTGCTGCTGGCGATGGGCTTCGTCAGCCCGGTCGCCGGCACGCTCGAGGCCTTCGGCGTCGAGCGCGATGGGCGCGGCAACGCCAGGGCGCACGTCGAGGCCGAGGGCGGGTACGCCACCAACGTCGAGAAGGTGTTCGCCGCCGGCGACATGCGCCGCGGCCAGTCGCTCGTGGTCTGGGCGATCCGTGAGGGCCGCCAGGCCGCGCGCGCCGTCGACGAGTTCCTGACGGGTTCGAGCAAGTTGCCGCGTTGAGCAGCATGCCGAGCCCTCCGGGCGCGGCCGCCCGGGTCGAAGCGGGTAACCCCGAGGCGCTGGTCGAGGTCGATCACGTCGTCTTCGGCTACGAAGGGTCGTCGCGCATCATCCTCGACGACGTGTCGATGGACTTCGGCCGCGGCAAGATCACCGCCATCCTCGGCGGGTCGGGGAGCGGCAAGACGACGCTGCTGCGCCTGATCGGCGGCGTGCACGCGCTGCGCAGCGGCTCGATCCGCTTCGACGGCGAGCCGGTCGACCGTGGCGATCCGGCACGGCTGTTCGCGATGCGTCGGCGCCTCGGCATGCTGTTCCAGTTCGGCGCGCTCTTCACCGACCTGACCGTGTTCGAGAACGTCGCCTTCCCGCTGCGCGAGCACACCGACTTCGGCGAGTCGATGATCCGCGACATCGTCCTGATGAAGCTGAACGCCGTCGGCCTGCGCGGCGCGGCGCCGCTGCGCATCGCCGAGATCTCGGGCGGCATGGCGCGGCGCGTGGCGCTCGCCCGGGCGATGGCGCTCGACCCCGAGCTGCTGCTCTACGACGAGCCCTTCACCGGGCTCGATCCGATCTCGATGGCGGTGGCCGCCAACCTGATCCGCACCCTCAACGACACCACCGGCGCGACCTCGATCCTGGTCTCGCACGATGTCGAGGAGTGCTTCCGGATCTGCGACTATGCTTACCTGATGTCATCGAAGGGCAAGGTGCTCGCTCGCGGCCGGCCGGAGCAGCTGGTCGAGTCGCAGGATCCGATGGTTCGCCAGTTCATCCGCGGCGAGCCCGACGGGCCGGTTCCGTTCCACTATCCGGCGCCGCCGTTCGCGGAAGAACTGGGGGTTCGCGCTTGACCGCGGCCCGTCGGCACCGCAGGCCGCGGTGACGAACTTCGTCACGCGGCTTGGCGCCGCCACCCTCGAGGTCCTGCGCGTCCTCGGCCATCATGCCGCGCTGTTCGCGGCGCTGCTGCGGGCCTGCGGCACGGCGGTCAAGCGACCGTACCTGATCGTCGCCCAGGTGCATGCCATCGGCAACCTCTCGGTGCTGATCATCGTCGCCTCCGGGATGGCGGTGGGCTTCGTTCTCGCCCTGCAGCTCTACTACACGCTGGTCCGCTACGGCGCGACCGATTCGCTCGGCCTGATCGTCAACCTGTCGCTCACCCGCGAGCTCGGGCCGGTGATCGCGGCGCTGCTCTTCGCCGGCCGCGCCGGAACCTCGCTCACCGCCGAGATCGGCCTGATGAAGGCGGGCGAGCAGCTCGCCGCACTCGACATGATGGCGCTCGACCCGGTGGAGCGCATCCTGGCGCCGCGCTTTCTCGGCGGCATCATCGCCATGCCGGTCCTGGCGATCCTGTTCTCCACCGTCGGCATCCTCGCCGCCTATGTCCTGGCGGTGCTGCTGATCGGTGTCGATGCCGGCAATTTCTGGTCGATCATGCATTCGGGCGTCGATGCCTGGCGCGATGTCGGCAACGGCATCGTCAAGAGCGTTGTATTCGGACTGATTTGCACCTTCGTCGCCCTCTACCAGGGTTACGAGGCGGAGCCGACCCCCAAGGGCGTGTCCGATGCGACCACGCGCGGTGTCGTCGTCGCCTCGCTGGCGACTTTGATCATGGATTTCGTCCTGACGGCGATCATGTTCTCCACCCCGGGGGGCTGACCGAGGCCGTAGGATCGTGACTGGATCGAGGATGGAGCAATGGGAAGAAAAGGCGTAGAGACGCTCGTTGGCGTGTTCGTGCTTCTCGGCATGCTCGGGCTGCTGTTCCTCGCCCTCAAGGCCGCCAACCTGAGCAACTTCGGCGGCGGCGATACCTACACGCTGACCGCCTACTTCGACAACATCGGCGGACTGAAGGTCCGCGCCCCGGTGCGCAGCGCCGGCGTCACCGTCGGCCGGGTCGCCTCGATCAGCCTCGACGCGAAACGCTACCAGGGCGCGGTGCGGATCGAGATCGATCGTGCGGTGCAGTTTCCGTCCGACTCGTCGGCGCGCATCCTGACCTCGGGCCTGCTCGGCGACCAGTACATCGGCATCGAGCCCGGTGGCCAGGAGAAGAACTACGCCCCGGGGGACGAGATCAAGCAGACCCAGTCGGCGGTGGTGCTCGAGAACCTGATCAGCCAGTTCCTCTTCAGCAAGGCGGCCGACGCGGGAACGCCGTCTGCTCCGGCAGCGAGCGGAACCAAGAAATGATTCGTCGATTCGCGCCGCCGCGCCTGCCCGGTGCGTTGACGGGTGGCTTGCTGGCGCTCGCGCTCGTCGGCTGCTCCACGATCGAGCAGGCGCGTGGCGGTCCGGGTCAGCGGCTCGACCCGTGGGAGAACTGGAACCGCAAGGTCTTCAACTTCAACGAGGACGTCGACAACCTGATCCTCAAGCCCGTCGCCACGGTCTATACCGACGTCGTGCCGCAGTTCATGCGGCGCAGCGTCGCCAACTTCTACAACAACTTCTCGGACGCCTGGTCGGCGATCAACAACATCTTCCAGGGCAAGCTCCAGGCCGGCTTCGAGGACGTGACGCGGGTCAGCACCAACACCCTGTTCGGCTTGTTCGGCGTGCTCGACGTCGCCTCGGAAATGGGCCTCGACCGTCATTACGAGGACTTCGGGCAGACGATGGGCCGCTACGGCGTCGGCGCCGGTGCCTACGTGGTGCTGCCCATCCTCGGGCCGTCGACGGTGCGCGACGCGGTCGCGCTTCCGGTCGATCGCCTGGCCACCCCGCCGGCGTTCTTTGACGGCACCGGCACGCAGGTCGGGCTCACGCTGCTGCAGGTTCTCAACACCCGTTCAGGCCTGCTCGGCGCCACCCGCGTCCTCGACGACATCGCCCTCGACAAGTACACGTTCGTTCGCGACGCCTACCTGCAGCGGCGGCGCAGCCTGGTCTTCGACGGCAACGAGCCGGAAACCCCAGAACCGCCCGAGCCCGCTGCATCCGAGCCTGCCGGCGCTGCTGGCTCGGCGGCGCCGCCGGCTTCGGCACCGCCTGCCTCCGCCCCGGCGACCACCGCATCGGCCCCGGCACGCTGAGTGCCCACCCGGCAGCAAGGCGGCCCGAATTGATGCACGCTGCCGGAAATCTCAAGCAAGGACTCTTCCCATGATCGCCCGAACAAGAACCCTCACCTGGCTCTTTGCCGCCGCCGCCCTGCTCTTCGCTTTCGGCGCCCAGGCGCAGGCCGCCCAGGCACCCGACGCCCTGGTCAAGACCGTTTCCACGGACGTGCTCGAGTCGGTGAAGGCCGACAAGTCGATCCAGAGCGGCGACCTGAAGAAGGTGATCGTGCTGGTCGACCAGAAGGTCATGCCCTACGTCGACTTCCAGCGCATGACCTCCTCGGCGGTCGGTCGCTACTGGCGTCAGGCGACGCCGGAGCAGCAGAAGCGCCTGCAGGACGAGTTCAAGCTGCTCCTCGTGCGCACCTATTCCGGCGCCTTGTCGCAGGTGAGCCAGGAGCAGTCGATCGAGCTCAAGCCGATGCGTTCGCAGCCGGCCGACACCGAGGTGGTGGTGCGCACCGAGATCCGCGGCAAGGGCGACCCGATCCAGCTCGACTACCGGCTGGCCAAGGCCGGCGACTCGTGGAAGATCTACGACGTCAACGTGATGGGCGTCTGGCTGGTGGAAAACTATCGCAACAGCTTCGCCCAGGAAATCGGCGCCAACGGCATCGATGGCCTGATCGGCAAGCTGGCCGAGCGCAACAAGTCCGCCGCCGCCAAGGGCTGATGAACGAGCAGCCGCCACCCGGACCGCTCGCGGGCTGAAGCGTGCTCCTCCTTCCCGCCACCCTGAGCGCGCGCGAAGCCCGCGACACCTTGCGCATGCTCAAGCAGACGCTCGAGCAGGAGCGGGGCGAGGGAGCCGTCGTCGTCGACGCCGGTCCGCTGCAACGCTTCGATTCGTCGGCGCTGGCGGTGCTGCTGGAGATCGATCGCCTGGCGCAGGCCTGGGGCCGGGAATTCGCCATCCGTTCGGCGCCGGCCAAGCTGGCGGCGCTCGCCAAGCTCTATGGCGTCGACGCCTTGCTGCTCAAGGCCGAAGGTCCCCCGGCGGCGGCGACCGCCGGCGCCGGCGATCAGCGCAGGCCGGCGACGTAGTCGGAGAGGGCCTTGATCTCGCGGTCGTTCAGCTTGGCCGCGACGTCGTTCATCACCGGGTTGTTGCCGCGGGCACCGCTGCGGAAGGCGACAAGTTGCGCCTCGGCGTAGTCGGCATGCTGGCCGGCCAGGCGCGGGTATTGGGCCGGGATGCCGGCACCGTTCGGGCTGTGGCAGCCGGAGCAGGCCGGGATCATGCGGTCGGTGGCACCGCCGCGGTAGAGCTTCTCGCCCAGGCTGGCGAGGTCCTTGTTCTTGGCGAAGCCGGGCTTGGCCTGCTTGCCGGCGTAGAAGGCGGCGACGTTCTTCATGTCGGCCTCGCTCAGCGCCGACGCCATCGGCTTCATGATGGCGCTGGCGCGCTTGCCCGACTTGAAGTCGGCGAGCTGCTTGGCGATGTAGTCAGGGTGCTGGCCCTGCAGGATCGGATTGGCGGCACTTCCGCGCGTGCCGTCGCTGGTATGGCACGCACCGCAGGTGGCCGTCGCGATCGCTGCTCCCTTCGCCGGGTCGGGCTTGGCCGACGCGGCAGGCTCGGCGGCGGATGCCCACGCCGCCAGGAAGATCAGGGCGAGACCGACACTCACTCGAGCAGCAGGCTTCATGGAAGAGGAAGTCCTCATGCAAAACTGCTGATTTTACAATGACGATTTTGGGCCACTCATGACCGATCCATCGCCGCCCTCGCCGCCGGCCATGCCCAAGGGCGACGACGAAGACGCGGCGGCGAAGCTGGCCATGGCCTGGACGCACACGGCGCGCTTTCTCACCACGGCCAGCAAGCTCTCCGAATTGCCGGTGAGCGAGCTTCCGGAAATCGCCTTTGTCGGCCGCTCCAACGCCGGCAAGTCGACGGCGATCAATGTCCTGACCCAGCAGAAGCGCCTCGCGTTCGCGTCGAAGACGCCGGGCCGCACCCAGCACATCAACCTGTTCGAGCTCGGTCCGAAGCTCGCACCCGATGCCCTCTTTGCCGACCTGCCCGGCTACGGCTACGCCGCGGTCGAGCGCAGCAAGAAGCTGCGCTGGCAGGAGGTGATGGCCGAATACCTCGAGGTCAGGCGCAACCTCACGGCGATCGTCGTGCTGCTCGATTCGCGGCTCGGGTTCACCGAGCTCGACATGAACCTGCTCGAATTCGTCGGCGTGCGGGTCGGCAACGGCTCGGTGAAGATGCTGGTTCTGCTCACCAAGGCCGACAAACTCGGCCGGCGCGCACTCGACAAGGCATTGGCCAGCGCGCAGGACACCCTGGCGCCGCTGATCGGCGAGTCAGCCGATGTCGGCGTGGCGCCGTTCTCGGCGCTCAGCCGTCAAGGCGTGAACGATGCCGCCCTCTGGCTGCGTCGTTCGATCGCCGTGCCCGGGGTCCCCGCTCCCTAGCCGCCGTCGGACGGCGAAGCATCGCCGGACGGGATGTCCCACTTGAACGTCCCGGCGTTCGAGAGGGTGCCGGGCGAACTGGCGCTGACGCCTTGCTGGGAGTAGTCGATCTGGATCTTCTTGAAGACCATCTCGACCTTCTGCGTGACGTTGCCTTCCTCGGTGGCGGCCTGCGTCACCTTGGTCATGAACACCTCGTTCATCGTGATCGTGAAGAAGGGCTGGCGCCCTTTGCCCTGGCCGGTCGACTTGCACATTTCCAGGATCACTTGCGGAAACGACTTGCCGGTGCAGATGTAGGCCAGGATGGTGTTCGACGAGCGGTCGAACACGTGCTCCCAGTTCATCTTGCCGGGGCTGGGCTTGCCGACCGCGGCACCGCCGCCCTTGGTCCAGCTGGTTTCCGCTTCGACTTCCCAGTCCCAGGATTGCAGCTCGATCCAGGGCTTCGGCTTGTCGTAAGGGGCCTGCTTCGACTCGCCTTCGGCCTCGCCGATCTGCATGAACGCGTTCAACGCTGCTGCCATAGGACCGCTCCGTCAAGATGTAGTGTGTTGTGGGTGCCGTGACCGCGGGCCAGCCGCTAGGGCTTGTACGTGGGCCCGGGTTTCAGTGCGCCCGGTCCCGGCTGGGCCTTGCCCTCCGGGATGTTCCACGAGAACTCGTTGACCGGCCGCAGGCCGCCTGGATTCTTGCTGTCGAGGCCCTGCTGGTAGTACTGGATCGAGATGGCCTTGAAGACCATCTCGACCTTCTGCGTCACGTTGCCTTCCTCGGTCGCGCTCTGCGTGGCCTTGGTGATGAAGGCCTCCCGCATCTCGATCTGGAAGAACGGGTCGCGGCCTTCCTTGCCGGTGGACTTGCACATCGTCAGGAGAACCTTCTCGAAGGCGGTGCCGGTGCAGATGTAGCCCAGGATGACCGATGACGAGCGGTCCCAGCTATGCTCCCAGTTCATCTTGCCGGGGCTCGGCTTGCCGACGCTGGCGCCACCGCCCTTGGTCCAACTGGTCTCGGCCTCTACCTCCCAGTCCCATGACTGCAGCTCGATCCAGTCGACGAAGGGCTCCTGCTTCGACTCCCCCCTGGCCTTGCCGATCTTCATGAACGCGTTCAACGCTGATGCCATGGATCATCCCTCGTGGTGTTGGCGCCCGAGCGGGCAGGGTAAGTCGGAGCGAAAGCCGTTAGCGTGCCGATCGGGCCGATGATTGTCAAACCGTCCCGATGGGCGGGGACCGGGGTGGAGTGAGTCGCGAAGAAACACGAGCCAGCCCCGCCTGAGGAGAACTGTCCTGGTCGAATCCTACGTCATCGAACTGCCGAGCGGCATCCGTCTGAGCTGCCGTGCGTCCGGGTCGCCGGCCGCGCCCGTGCTTCTTTTCCTCCATGGATTCCCCGAGGCGGCGTTCATCTGGGACCCCCTGCTCGAGCACTTCGCCGGACGCTTTCGCTGCGTCGCGCCGAACCTGCGCGGCTTCGAGCAATCGTCGGCGCCGGCCGAGGTCGAGGCCTACCGCGCCAAGCACATCGTGGGCGACATCGCGGCATTGATCGACCAGCTCGGCGGTCAGGTCGAAGCCATCGTGGCCCACGACTGGGGCGGGGCGGTGGCCTGGAACCTCGCGGCTCAGCAGCCGGAGCGATTGCGCCGTCTGGTCATCGTCAACTCGCCGCATCCGGCGACCTTCCTTCGCGGCCTGCAGCACGACCCCGAGCAGCAGGCCGCGAGCGCCTACATGAACTTCCTCTGTCGACCGGATGCCGAGGCGCTGCTGGCCGAGAACGACTTCGCCCGGCTCTGGCCCTTCTTCACCAACATGGGTGCCGCCGATCCGGCGCGGGCCGGCGGTGGCTGGCTGACCGAGGCGGTGCGCGAGCAGTACCGCGAAGTGTGGCGTGCCGGCCTGCGCGGCGGCTGCAACTACTACCGCGCCTCGCCGCTGCGGCCGCCGACGGCCCGCGACAGTAGCGTCATGACCATTCGCTTCGCGCCGGAAGCCGTGACCGTGCGCGTGCCGACGCTCGTCGTCTGGGCCGAAGACGACATCGCCTTGCCGACGTCGCTGCTCGACGGGCTGGAGGCCTTCGTGCCGCAGATGCGGCTGGTGCGCCTGCCGAACGCATCGCACTGGGTGATCCACGAGCAGCCGGCGACGATCGCCGCCGAGATCGAGCGCGAGCTGGCCGGCTGATCAGTGGCGCGGTGCCAGGTCGCGCATCATCCGGTCGACCGCGCGCAGCACCAGCGAGCGAGCCTCGAGCGGCTGCATCAGCCCGGCCGAGCTGAGGCGCTCGAGCGCACGCCGGGTGATCGAGTGGGTGCGCGCCGGCGACTCGCCGGCGAACAGGAAGAACAGGCTTCGATCGCTGCGCCAGAGCAGCTGCACCCGGCTCCAGCGCCCTTGCAGGAAGATCCGCAGCCGGTCGCCGGCGCGCAGTGCCTCGACCCGCAGGCTGGGGTCGTCCTCAGCGTGATCGCCCCGGCTCGGCAGATGCTCGGCCGGCACGGTCTCCATCGACGACAGGTCGATCACCGAATCGCTGAAGTTTCTCGCCGGCGTTTCCGGCAGGACCTCGTCGCGCATGCTCTGCACGATCTCCTCGGGGGTGAGCGCGCCGGAGGCCTTGGTCCCGGGGCGAAGCGCTTCGGTGTGGATCGTCATCAGCTCGTTGAGCACGGCTTGCTGCTCCGGCAGCGCCAGGGCGACCAGTTCCATGCCGACGCGCAGGCGATGCAGCAGGCCGGGGAGGAGCTGCAGCAGGCGCTGCCGGCTCTGCGGATGGTCGGGAATCTTCAGGCTCCAGAGCAGGTCGTCGACCGTCTTCAGGTCGCTCATGGTCGCTTCCGACTGCTCGCCCTTGGTGAGCATGTCGGCGGCGATCACCTGGGCCCAGGTGGTGGTGACGAAGCGGCGGATCGTGGGCGTGGTGCGCACCTGCACCATCTGGTCGGTGAGGCGCTGTCCGAGGTGCTGCTGCAGGATCTCGCGCCGCTCCGAGAGCTGCAGCGCATCGACCGAGGCCTGGGCCGCGCGCAGCTGGCCCTGCAGCTGCTCCGAGAGATGCACGTCGAGACGGTTGAGGCCGCGGCGAAAGAGGGTCGTGTCCGGTGTCGCGGCGCCGGCCATCTCTTCGGCGACCGCACTGGCGAATGAGAGGAAGCTCGCGAGGCGCGGATCTTCCATCCGCGAGTAGCCCAGGCTGACCTCGCCGATCCGGTCGAGCAGGCGCCAGACCGGATGGTCGTATGAATCGAGCACCGCGTTGTCGGCGAGCACCACGCGCAGCACGGCGATCTGCATGCGCGAGATCAGCGGCTTGAAAGCGCCGGGAAGCTGCGAGTCGGCGAGCAGCGATTCGAACAGCCGGGTGGCGAGCTCGATCACCTGCCGATCGATCGGCTCGCTGGCGCTGGCGACCAGGGCGGCGCGGTGCTGCTCCAGGCGGTTGCCGCTTGGCGAGCTGCGTCCGGTCAGCGACGCCTCCGACGGCAGGTGGCGCAGCAGCTCGTCGAGTCGGAGCAGGGCCTGCTCGAGCTCCGGGTTTCGACGCTGCGTGCCATCGCTGCGCACGGCGCGAGCGCCGCCTTCGCTCGCGCCGATCGGCACGGTTCCGTCGTCGCGACCCCGGCCGGTGCCGTAGGCGGCGCCCGGCATGCTCGGCAGCAGCGCGCTGAGCGCGCCGGGGCGCGGCGGCTCGGGCGCGGCGAAGCGGCCGAAGGCCGCCCCGGAAGGCAGGACCACGGTGCGATAGGTGCCGGGCTGCACGCCAGCGCTTTCGAGCCGGGTCGACGCCGCCGCCCAGGCGTTCTTCAACAGCCCGGCGATCACGCCGGCGGCGGTGCGCAGCACGATCGCGCGCTGGATCTGCGAGCTGACGACGGCGCAGGTGGCGTCCCACAGGGCCGAGACATAGACCAGCGGCCGGAACGGGTTCGACTCGGCGTTGACGTGCTGCTGCCCCACCAGCGTCGAGGTGAAGGTCTGCAGCTCGCGCAGCTCCCATTCGGCGGTGCTGTCGACCAGCTGCATTGCCCGTGAGATCTCGATGTCGACCTCGACCCGGGCTTCGTCCATGAGCTCGAGGCCGCCCAGGCCGCCACGGGCTTCGCCGAGGCCGGCCTCGCGGTGGCCGTCGGTCTCTTCCCGAACCCGCTTGGCCAGCGACTCGACGAAGGTCTTCTCGAACAGGCTGGCGTCGCGTTGCAGCGCCTTGACGATTTCCGAATGGTGGCTGCGCTCGCCGGCGCTGGCGCCGCCGTCCCTCGAGGGACCGAGCAACTGGACGGTGCCGGCGAGGACCCGGGCGACGAGGGCCGGCGCGAGGGCCAGCTCGTCCTCGACGAAGCGTTGGTAAAGGGGCGCGGTCAACAGGGGCCTAGGAGCGAGCGACGGGTCGATTATCCCGGTCCGAGCCGTTCTCCCTCAACGCATTGCTGTCTTCGGGCATGAAAAAAGGGCTGCCGAAGCAGCCCCTCTTCCCGCTGCCGAAGCAGCGCTTGCGCGATGAAGCGTCGGCGGTGCGCCGGACTTACATGTCCATGCCGCCCATGCCGCCCATGCCGCCCATGCCGCCGCCCATGCCGCCGCCGCCCGCCGACTCTTCCTTCGGCGCCTCGGAGATCATGGCTTCGGTGGTCAGCATCAGCGAAGCGACCGAGGCCGCGTTCTGCAGGGCAGTGCGCGTGACCTTGGTCGGGTCCAGGATGCCCATCTCGATCAGGTCGCCGTACTGGCCGTTCTGCGCGTTGTAGCCGTAGTTGCCCTTGCCGCCGAGGACGGCGTTGACGACCACGCTCGGCTCGTCGCCCGAGTTCTGGACGATGATGCGCAGCGGCTCCTCGATCGCGCGCAGGATCAGCTTGATGCCGGCATCCTGGTCGGGGTTGTCGCCCTTGATCGTGCCCGCAGCCTGCTTGGCGCGAAGGAGGGCCACGCCGCCGCCGGCGACGATGCCTTCTTCCACCGCCGCGCGGGTCGCGTGCAGCGCGTCCTCGACGCGGGCCTTCTTCTCCTTCATCTCGACCTCGGTGGCGGCGCCGACCTTGATCAGCGCCACGCCGCCGGCCAGCTTGGCCACGCGCTCCTGGAGCTTTTCCTTGTCGTAGTCGGAGGTCGCCTCCTCGATCTGCACGCGCACCTGCTTGACGCGCGCCTCGATGTCGCTGGCCGCGCCGGCGCCGTCGATGATCGTGGTGTTTTCCTTGGCGACTTCGACCCGCTTGGCCTGGCCCAGGTCGGCCAGCTGCACCTTCTCGAGCGTCAGGCCGACTTCCTCGGCGATGACCTTGCCGCCGGTCAGGATGGCGATGTCCTCGAGCATGGCCTTGCGGCGGTCACCGAAGCCCGGCGCCTTGACGGCGACGACCTTCAGGATGCCGCGGATCGTGTTCACGACCAGCGTCGCGAGCGC
>Ga0068859_100001463_pt1 | contig 24026 bp, 13 predicted proteins | sample KBSSwiS22_FD_66585 | JGI IMG/M metagenome (GOLD analysis project Ga0068859, IMG submission 66585) | Switchgrass rhizosphere microbial communities from Kellogg Biological Station, Michigan, USA - KBS Switchgrass S2-2 | ecosystem: Host-associated > Plants > Roots > Rhizosphere > Soil ...
CCGCCGGGCCGGGAGGCGGGGCTGAGCTGGACGATCGCGGGCCGGCCCGCCCGGGCATAGAAGCGGTCGACTCGAGCCAGCGCTGCCGGCAGGTCGGCGACGTCGTCGTGGGGCCAGACCGAGTTACCGCGCCGGGTCGCGCCCGCGGAGTCCCGCAGCACCCAGCCGTCGACCCGCTCGGTGCGCAGGGCGCTCCAGCCACGGAACGCCAGTTCCTCCAGCTCACGGGTCAGCGCGGTCTGGTCGGCGAAACCGGTGATCCGGGCGAGCGCCGGGCCAGTCGCCGCGGTGGCGAACGCGCGCGGTCCGACCAACGGGTCGCCAGGCGACCGGCCGGCGGACGGGCCCGGAGGCTGGGGACCGGCGGTGGCGGCGCTCATCCGGCACCGCCGGCACCAGCCAGGCCCGGCAGACCGGCCCCGCCACCTGGGCGACGTGCACGGCGCGAAAGGGCGCGAGCCTGGTGATCAGTCCCGTCGCCGGCCGCGCCGAAGGGCCGGCGGGCGCGGGCACCGGTGGCCACCAACGTCACACGAGCTCCCGCGCGGCACGGCATGCCCCGAGGCTACCGACCCCTTCCCGCGTCGGAGCCTTCCCACCGCCAGGCACGCGAGCCTCACACCGGCTGGGGGCGGGGCGTCCCCTGGCCTTCGGACGACACCCGCCGGGCGGTCCGCGCGCCCTGGTCGCGGGTGCCTGCCGCGTCGGCTGCGCCCGGCGACCCGGCACTGATGGGCCGGCTCGCGGCTGGCCTCTTCGGCCGTCCCGGCGAGCCATCGGCTTGCTGTTCAGGCCACCGGGGCGTCATTTCGGCGACTTTGCGCGAAGCGAAGGCACCTATTCGTTACAAACAACTACCCGATTACCACTTCGACCACACTCCGTATCCTCTGCTACTCGACAAACCACACCAGACCGGACAAGTCCGGTGCCGACACAAATCGAGGCGTTCCAACGGTGCTCATACGATGCCTGGGAGTGGTCATCGGCCCGGTCCTGATCGGAACGACAGTGACCCTGTGCGATCCAGACCATGACCCTCGCCGGAAGGACGTCTCTACTGCCGCGGCGCGGCGTCGGGCCTGGGGCAGGTCCCGTCGGACCAGTCCGACGAGACGGAGGCGTGGTCCCCACGTAGTCCGACCGCGAATCTCATTCGGCTCCGGCCGAGTGCGGTCCTAGCCTCAGTCACCAGAGTCGAAAGTCCCCAATGCGGGCAGACTTAGGTCCATGAAGGATCTCATATCCCAGATCGCCGGCCCGGCCCGGGTACGGCCATTCACAGGAGGGACGCCGGATGCCGCCAGCCACGGGTGGACCACCCCAGGAGCCCTCAGACGACTCCGACGACATCCCGGAACCGGACATCAGCGCCGTGCAGGGGCACGACGGCATGGGTGGCACCACTAACGGCCGAGACGGCGGCGCGGCACACCCCGCCTCACCGGCGGGTCGCCAGGGCGTGCTCATCCCGGCGTCCAGGCGTTCCCCCGACGATCACCCAGGCGATTATCCGGGGCTGCTCCAGGCCGTGGCCGAGCCAGAAACCGGCACCTCGGACCGTCGCCAGTTCCACCGTGCCGCCGGGGCGGTGATGGGTGCGCTGCTCATCGAAGGGCAGGTCTTGGAGGTCCCCGGAATGCTCGCGGCAAGCCCCGTCCAACTCGCGCTCGACCGGGCCGAGCACCTCCTCGCCCAGGCACTCGGCGCCCACGAGGTCATCCCGCCGTCGCACGTGCTGGCCCAGACCGCGCGGCTGCACCGGAGCCTGGAGCGGCTGGCGCGCCGCCGGATGCCCGACCTCCAGTGGAAGCGGCTGCGGGTGCTGGCCGGCCGCGTCGCGGTGCTGCGGGCGGACGCCGCGTTCAAGCAGGGCAACGTGGCCGCCGCGCGGCTGTTCACCGCGCAGGGCTACGCGGCGGGGCTCGCCGCCGGCGACGGGCCGCTGTGCGGCTCGGCCCGCGAGGTGGGCGCCGTCGCCGAGTTCTACGACGGGCGCCCGGACGAGGCGCTCCGGCTGGCCCGGGACGGCCAGCGGCACGTCAGCGGTGGCCCCGTCCGGGCTCGCCTCGTCTGCCAGGAGGCCCGCGCGCTCGCCGGCCTCGGCGACGTCCACGGCGCGGCCAAGGCGCTCGAGGCCGGGTACGACCTCGCCGACGAGATCCCGCCGGACCGCTGGGGCCGGCCCGGGCCCAGCTTCGACGAGTTCAACCCCGTCGAGGTCTCCTACAACGCGACGACCGCGCTGTGCCTGCTCGGCCGGCCGCGGGCCGCCGAGGAGCACGCCGAACTCGCGATGCCGAAGCTCGACGGGATGGACGCGCCCGGGTTCCGCTCGGTGATCCGGCTGGACCTGTCCCTGGCGCTCGCCAGGACCGGGCGCCTCGAGCTGGAACGGGTCTGCCAGCTCGCCACCGAGGCGATCCAGATCTCCTGGGGGCGCACCGTGTCCTCGGTGTCCTCGCGGGCCGACCAGCTGCTCGAGGCCACCCGGCCACACAGCGAGGTACCCGAGGTACGTGAGCTCGCCGGGCTGGTCCGCGAGTGGCAGCGCTCCGCCGCCCAGCAGCGGCCGCCCGAGGGCCTGCCCACCGCGGCGCAGCTCGCGAGCACCGCCGCCGTCACCGCGGCCGGCCTGACCCTGACCGGGACCACTGGCCGCGCGACGAAGGCGACCGCCCAGATGATCACAGGCGAGGACGCGAAGGCGGACCAGGCCCGACCGGAAACGAGCGACTGACGTCCGTTCGTCCGCGCGGCGAGCCGGACGCCCAGCGGGACCAGGCCGCGCCGCCACCAGCGGCGCCGCGGCCGACAGCCGCGGGTGGTGGCCGGTTCACGGCCGCCGCGTCCCGCCGAGCCCTCGCCGCGATCTGCGCCGGGACGGGCCTCGACGACACCGGCGCGATCGCGCTGAAGCTCACCGTCAACTCCGTCTACCGGCTGCCCAGAGCCGGCGCCGTCGTCCGCATCGCCACCTCGGACGCGATGGCCTTCCGGGTCCCGAAGGTCGTCCAGGTCGCCCGCTGGCTCGCGACCCATGACGTGCCAGCGGTCCGCCTGTTTCCGGGGGTGCCGGCACCGGTGCGCGCCGCCGGCGCACTCGCGACCATCTGGTGCGACGCCAGCCCCGGCGGCAGGCCACCGAGCGCCGCCCCACCGCCGAGCAGCGCGGACCTCGGCCGCATGCTGCGCCGGCTGCACTCCCTGGTGCCACCACTGCCAGCACTGCCCCGCTGGGACCCGCTCGACGACGTCCGGCGCCGGATGTCCGACGCCGAGGCCCTGCCCCCCGCCGACCGCGTGTTCCTGGCGAACCTCACCGAGCGGGTGGCGGCCGACCTGCGAACCGTCGACTACCAGCTGCCGCCAACCGTGATCCACGGCGACGCCCACCTGGGCAACCTGATCAGGACGCCCTCGGGCGAGGTGGTCGTCTGCGACTTCGACGCGGTGAGCATCGGGCCGCCCGAGTGGGACCTGACGCCCGTCGCCGTCGGGACGGCGCGGTTCGGGTACCCGTCCTGGTGGCAGCCGCTGCTCGCCGCGTCCTATGGGTTCGACGTCACACGCTGGGACGGCTTCCCGGTACTGCGGGCCGTCCGCGAGCTCAAGCTCGTCACCAGCGTGCTGCCGATCCTGGCGAGCAATCCGACGGCCGCAGCGCAGTTCCGCGTCCGCCTGGACAGTCTGCGCTCCGGCGACACGACCGTCCGCTGGTCGCCCTACCGCTGACGCCCGGCGTGGGACGACGGCCGAGCCATCCCACGCCACCCGGACCTCTGTTAGGCACACTGGCCTGATGGACACCGAGCAGTTGCGCGCGCTGCTGACCGACGTCGCCGCCGGCCGCGTGGATACCGAGGCGGCGCTGGCCCGGCTCTCCGCGGGGCCGCTCGGCGACGGTGCCGGCTTCGTCGACCTCGGCTATGCGCGCGTCGACACGCACCGGGGTGTGCGCACCGGTGACCCGGAAGTCGTCTTCGCCGCGGGCAAGACCCCCGCCGAGACGGTCGGCATCGTCGCCGCGCTGCGCGCCGCGAGCACCGGCGACGGCCGCCCCACGCTGGTCACCCGGGCCAGCCCGCAGACCGTCGCGGCCCTGCTCGCCCGCTGGCCGGACGCGCACGTGACCGGACGGTGGTCGCCCGCCGGTGACCCGGCGGCCGGCGGCCGGCCGGCCGAGGTCGGGCCACCCGAAGGCGCCGGCCGGCTCGCGGCGGTCGCCATCGGCGCCCTGCCGCCGGGCCGCGGCCGGGTCGTCGTCGTCTGCGCGGGGACCTCCGACACGCCCGTCGCCGACGAGGCGGCGCTGACCGCGGCCGCCAGCGGAGCGGGCGTCGAGGTGCTGCGCGACGTCGGCGTGGCCGGGCTGCACCGGCTCCTGGCCGTCCGCGACGTCCTCGCCGCCGCCGACTGCCTGGTCGTCGTCGCCGGGATGGAGGGCGCGCTGCCCAGCGTCATCGGCGGGCTGGTCGGCGTCCCGCTGATCGCCGTGCCGACCAGCGTCGGCTACGGCGCCGCGTTCGGCGGCCTCGCGGCTCTGCTCGGGATGTTGACCGCCTGCGCGCCCGGCATCGCCGTCTGCAACATCGACAACGGCTTCGGAGCTGGCCTCTTCGCCGCCCGGGTCGCCCGGGCCGCCGCCGGCGACTCCCCGCCCGCCGACGCCACCCTCTCGACCGACGCCTCCAGCGGCACCAGCGCGGCCGACGAGGCCGGCGCGCACAGTGCCCGGCAACCGGCCGCCATGGCCGCCCGGCCTCGGTGACCGGCCCGGCGCCCGCTGGCGCCCAGCGGGTCGGCTGGCTGGACCTGTCCTGCGGGGCGAGCGGCGACATGCTGCTGGGCGCCTTGGTCGACGCCGGTGTGCCGGCCGACGCGCTAAGCGCGGCGATCGACGCGCTGGCGCTGCCGATCCGGCTTGAGGTTCGTCAGGTGCGCCGGGCCGGCCTCGCCGCGACCAAGGTCGACGTCGTCGCGCCCGAGACCGACCACGCGCGAACGTGGGCCGATATCCGGGCACTGCTCGCCGGCGCGCCGCTGGACCCGGCGACCCGGGACCTCGCCACCGCGACCTTCGCCGCGCTCGCCGCCGCCGAGGCCAGGGTGCACGGGATCGACCCGGCCGAGGTGCACTTCCACGAGGTCGGCGCCCTGGACTCGATCGCGGACGTAGTCGGCGTCAGCGCCGGGCTCGTCCACCTGGGGCTCAGCGAGCTGGTCGCCACCCCGATCGCCCTCGGCGGCGGCCGGGCGCGGATGGCGCACGGCGTGCTGCCGATCCCAGGGCCGGCGGTGCTGGAGCTGCTGCGGGCCGCCGGGGCACCGGCCGTCGGCGGGCCGGTGCCCGTCGAGCTGTGCACGCCTACCGGCGCCGCCCTCGTCACGACGGCCGTCACCGGCTATGGCGACCTCCCGCCGCTGCGCGTGACGGCCGTCGGCTCCGGCGCCGGCACTCGCGACCTGCCCGGCCGCCCCAACCTCGTCCGCCTGGTCATCGGCGAGCCCCTCGGCACGGCCCCGGCCCCGCCGAGGACCCCGCCCGCCCTCCCACGCGACGAGCATCCAGGCCACGCCCATTCCGGTCACGCCCATTCCGGTCACGCCCCTTCCGACGGCGCCCGTTCCGACCACAGCCCCGGCCCGCACAGCCCTGGCTCTGACGGCCACGGTGCGCACGGCGATCGGCGGCAGCCGGTGCCCCAGGCGCGGCAGGAGGTCTCCGTTGCCGACGGCCGGTCAGGCGAACCCGCTTCCGGTGCCGGTTCCGCGGTGGGTTCCGACGGCGTGGCGGTGACCGCCGAGCTGGTGCTGGAGGCCAATGTCGACGACCTGGATCCGCGGGTGTGGCCATCCGTGCTGGCGGCGCTGCTCGCCGCCGGGGCGGCGGACGCCTGGCTCACCCCGATCCTGATGAAGAAGGGCCGCCCGGCGCACACGCTGCGTGCCCTCGTCGCGCCGCGCCGGCTAACCGCCGTGCGGGCCACCCTCTTCCAGCACACCTCGACCCTGGGACTGCGCGAGATCCCCGTGCGCAAGCACGCGCTGCTCCGAGCCATCCGCGCCGTCGAGGTCTCCGGCCACCCGATCCGCGTCAAGATCTCCCCCGGCCCCGTCGCGGCGGCCGAGCCCGCACCGGGGGGCGAGCACAGCGTCGACCTGCCGTATCTCGCCCAGCCCGAATGGGACGACGTCGCTCTCGTCGCGGAGAAGCTCGGCTGGCCGGCCCGCCAGGTGCTCGCCGCCGCGTCGGCCCGCGCGCAGGCCGGCGAATGGTCCGACGCCCAGATCACGGCCGGCGACGCCCCGCGCACGAATCCGGGCCCGGACACCGCCCCGGATCCCGACGCGAACCCGGCCGGGAGCCGTCGGGGGGACGACGGCGACAAAGCGCCGGTGAGGCCGCGGTGATCGGGCCGTGTCAGCGACTGGGGTGGGTCTGGGGACGACCAGCGTCCGCCCACCGTTCGGCGGCATGGGACTATGGGGTTGGGTACCTATAGTGATCTTTGGCCATTTCCGCGCCATGAGCTGGTTCCACGACGTTCGAGAGCACGGCGTTCGAGAGCACCCACGTTCGCGAGCACCGAGGTTCGAGAGTGCCGACGTTCGAGAGTGCCGTGGTCGCGGCACCGGGCTCCAGCCCACGTTGATGTTCGTTCGCGGTGTGTCCGTCCCCGATGGGAGGGGTTTCTGTGGACTTGGTGGGTATTGGGCCGGATCGTGACAACTGTGCCCGCAGCCGGGCAGTCCGGACGGGATCATGAGGGGCGACGCCGACATCGACGCCGACGACGGGTATCCGCCCTCGCGGTACTCCGGCGCGCCGCCGCGCCTCGATGTCGCCAGGGCGCCGGCCGGCTCGAACCGGTTGGGCCCGACCGCGCTTCCCTTCGTCGACGGTTACCTTGGCCGCGCGGCGGCCGGTGAACCGATGACCGGCCCGGACGACGGCTATCCCGGCTACAACGCAACGGGCGACGGCGGCCCCGGCGCCGGCCGCCCGCCGGGGCCTCCTGGGATGGCGCCGGGTTCCCGTGGCCGCGCGCCCGGTCCCCATGGCGCCCCGCCGAGGCCGTCGCCGCCGCCTCCGCCGCCGCCCGTCCCACCGCCCGGCGGTGAGAACCCTCGGCACGCCGCGGCGCGGCGCCCCCCGGTCGGCTCCCCCGACCAGCCCCCGATGCCGGGCCGCCGTGCCGCACCCGCGGGCCGCTGGGCACCTGGGCCCGCCGAACCGGACTGGCGCGACGCCCCACCTGGTTTCGCCGGGCCGGCCGGCCGCGGCCGGCCGGACGCGCCGGTCAGCCCGAACGGATACCCGGGTCCCGGTGGTGGCTCTGGGCTGCCCGGATTTCCCGGCGGTCCCGGTCCGGGGCCCGACCCTCGTCCCAGCGGCCGCGGCCCCGGCGCGCCCCGTCCCGGTGGCCCCGGCGACCCGGGCCGCCCTGGCGACCGTCGCCAGGCTCCGAGTCCCGACGGGCCCGGCTGGCGTCCGGCCGCCGTCGACGTCGACGTTTCCGGCCCGCGCCCGCCGATCTCCCGGCCGGCCGCGCCGCCGCCTCCCGGCTTTGGCGCGCCGGGCGGCGCGCACTCCGGCTTCGGCCCGGCGAGTCCCGCGGGCCCGCCGCCCGCGCGGGGCGCCGGCGGCTACAACCCATACCCGCCCGCCGACGGCGGACCGTCGCAGCCGTCGCCCTGGGACGCAGACCCCTGGGGCCAGCAGCGGCCCGGCACGCCCCTGTCCGGTCCACCCCGGCCCACACCGTCCCAGTCCGGCCCGCCCCAGTCGAGGCCGTCCCAGTCAGGGCCGCCCGAGTTCGGGCCGTCCCAGTTCGGGCCGTCCCAGTTCGGGCCGTCCCAGTCAGGGCCGCCTCAGTCCATGCCGTCTCAGCCTGCGCCGCCGGCCGTCCCGGGCCCGGGCGGGGCGCCCGGGTGGCCGCGGCACCCGGCGGAGCCGAGCGGATTCGGCGCCCGCGGCGACCAGGACGGCGGCTTCTCGACCGACTCGTCCGCCGCGCGGCCCACGGCCATGCCCAACGGCTGGGCGGTAGGCGCGCCCGAGCACCCGGCCGCCCGGCTCGCCGCGTTGACGACGCAGTCAGCGCCTCCCGCCAGCCCCGCGCCGCCCGGTCCGGGGCAGGCGCCGGCCGGGGCGCCCGGCGCCTCCGCGGGCGGCCAGGCGACCCGAGCCTGGCAGGACGGATATGACGCTCGCCCGGGCACGCGGGACGGGTACACGGCGGCGCCCGGCCAGCCAGGCGACCCGTTCTGGGCGGGCGCCAGCTCGGTCGACCACCTCGCGGCCCGCCCCGCCGCCCCGGCGGCTGCGGGCGGCCAGGCCCCGTTCGGCCAGAACGCGTACCAGGGCACGAGCGGCTACGGGCAGAACGGGCATGCGGCCGCGAACCGGGGAGCATCGACCTTCGGGCAGAACGGACACCAGGCAGCAAACCCGGGAGCAGCCGCCTTCGGGCAGAACGGGCACGGGGGCGCTCACCCGTTCGGGCAGAACGGTCACGGCGGCTCAGGCCACTCGTCCGCCAGTCCGTCCCGTGGCACCCAGGATCCGTTCGACGTCCACGGTCACGTGTCGGTCGGCGGAGCTGGCCGGCCGGCCAGCCCGTGGGATGCGGCGGGCTTCGGCCAGGCGCGGCCGCCGGCCGCGCCGCGGCCGACCTGGCTGGCCACGGGTCTGTCCGTCGAGGACCCGAACCAGCCGCCGCCGGCCGCCGGTGCCCACCTCCCTCCCGGGGCCGCTGGCGGCGTTCCGGTCACCCCCGGCACGGCGACGGCCGGGCGGATCGGCGCGGCCGGAACGCCCTCGGTGCTGGGCGCCCCCAACGGCGCGGGACACGGCCTGCCCCAGTTCCCCGGCCAGGCCGGAGGGCCCGCGGGGCCGTCCGTCGCCGGCGGCGCGGCTCAGCAGACCGGCGCGGGCGTCGGCGCGCCCGCCCGCGGCTGGGACGACCCACGCGTGGCGTCGACCGGCCGCGCAGGCGACCCGTTCGTCCTCGGCGGCCCGGCGCGGGGGCGTCCCGTCGCGGGCGGCATCAACGTCGACGGCGCCACGAGCGCGAGCCGCGGACCGACGGCCGGCGGCGTTCCCGGCACTCTCGCGAACGGGTTCCCGGCCGGCGGCGGGCAGCGCGCCGACGGCGGCCATCCGATGGCCGGTCGCCCGATGGCAGGCGGACCCGCGCCCGCGGGCGGCACCGGCCAGGCCACCGTTCCGGGCGCCGGCAACCGCGCGGGCGCCGGCCCCGTACCGGCGGCCGGCCCCACCGTCGCCTACGCGCCCATGCTCAACGGCCCCGCGCCGCACGGGCCCCTCGTCAACGGAGCGACGGCCAACGGATCCATGATGAACGGATCGATGGCTAACGGACCGGCCGCGGGCGGCGGCCAGGCTGGCCCGGCCGGGACCGGGCGCGGCCCCGGACAGCGTCTCGGCCCGAACGGCTCCGGACCCGGTGGCGGCATCGCGGTAGGCGGTGGGACGGCCCCGACGCCCGTTGGCCCCTGGATTGTCGAGGGCGGGGCCGACCAACGCGCCGGCGGCGGCCGTCGGCCCGGCCAGACGCAGCCCGGTCCGGGCGTGCCTGGGGCAGGCCGACCAGTGGACGGCGGCCCCGCGGTCGCCGCGGGCACCAGGACCCAGGGATTCGACCCGCTGTTCGACGCGCTGCCGGTCGGTCTCGGGGCCGCGCCGAACGGCGCGTTCGCCGGCGCGTCCGGTGGTCAGTGGCCCGGCCCGTCGGCCGGTGAACCAGCCGGCCAGCCCGGGGCCCCCGGCGGAATTCCGCGCAGCGCCGGCGTCCCGGCAGGTGGGCTCGGCGGGCCAACCGTCGGCCCGGCCCGGCCAGCCGGCCTGCCCCCGTCGCCCGGCTTCGAGGGCGCCGGCTACCCGGCGCGTCCACCGGCCCCGCCCCTGCCGGCCGGCGGGATGCCGGCCGCCCCGCCGACCGCCTACGCGCCGCTGCACGACCGGGCGCCCGGTTTCCAGCCCTCGACGCGGTTCCCGGCGCCGGTGCCCAGCCCGCTGCCGGTCCCGCCCCGGACCGAGCCGGACCAGCGGCAGCCCGCAGCCCCACCGCCGCCGCGGGGACCGCAGCCGGGGTTCGACGCGCCGCACGCCTACCTTCCGACCAGTCCCGACCCGCTCGGCAGGCCCGCACCCACGGCCAACCAGCCAACCGGGTACGCGCGGCCAGCACCCGACGAGTTCGACATGTTCAACGTCTCCGGCCCGTCGACCCCGCCGCCGGTGCGGCAGCCGGCGGCACCGCGACGCGACGCGCCGTCCGGTGCCGATCCGGACGATCTCGGATTCGGCGGACCGGGCTCGACCGGCGGCCGGTCGGTGGGCCGGTACGGGACCGGCCACCCGAACGCGGCCCTTTACAGCGACGCGCTGCTGCCCCCGGCTCAGGAGACGGCCGCCCGGGGCTGGCGCAAGGTCGTCTACCAGATGTCCGGTGGCGCGGTGAACCCCGGCCCGTCCCCGGACGAGGCCCGGTACAACCGGCTGCTCACCCACATCCGCACACCGCTGACGGACTGCCACCGGATCGCCGTCATGTCGCTGAAGGGCGGCGTCGGCAAGACGACGACCACGGTCGGGCTGGGCTCGACGCTCGCGGCGCTGCGGGACGACCGGGTGGTCGCGATCGACGCCAACCCCGACCGCGGCACCCTCGGCACCAAGGTGCAGCGGCCGTCACCGTTCACGGTGCGTGACCTGCTCCAGGACTCGCCGGGGCTGAGCCGGTACGTCGACATCCGCAACTACATGGCCCGGTCCGACTCCCGGCTCGACGTGCTGGCATCGGCGGACGACCCGGAGATCTCCGAGGCGTTCGCCGACTCCGAATACCGGGCCGTCGACGATCTGCTGCAGCGTTACTACTCGATCCTGCTTACCGACTGCGGGACCGGCATGCTGCACAGCGCGATGGGCGGGGTGCTGGCGCTCGCGGACACCCTGGTGATCGTGACCAGCTCCAGCGCGGACGGCGGCACCAGCGCCAGCGCGACCCTGGACTGGCTGGACGCGCACGGCTACGCCGACCGGGTCCGTGACGCGGTCGCGGTGATCTCGATGTTTCCGCAGAACGGTGACGGGGTCGACGTCGACGCCCTGGAGGCGCACTTCGCGGCGCGCACCCGCCGGGTCGTGCGCGTCCCGTGGGACCCGCACCTGGCGACGGGTGGCCGGGTCAGCCTCGACGAGCTGAAGCGCGAGACGAGACGCGCCTACGAGGAGATCGCCGCCGCCGTGGCCGAGCGCTTCTCCCCGCCGGAGACGCAGAGCCCGGCCTACCCCAGCGTCAACCCCTACGGCGACGACCGCCTGTTCTCATAGGCGTGCACCGCGACCCGGCCACCCGCCAGCACCATGGCATGCCTTCATGTCAGCGGGAGAGTGCCGCCACGGCTCTGCTCACGCCGCGGCGGGCCAGCTGGCGGGCGACGGTCGAGCGGCCGTCGATGATGCGGGTGAACAGGCCGAACGCGCCGGGGCCGGCGGACATCAGGCCATGCATCAGCTCGGGGCGGCGGCGGTAGAGCCGCAGCAGGACGCGGCCGGCGGCGAGCTCGGAGCCGAACACGGCGTCCACGCGCGTGGGGTAGCCGTCGAGCGCGCTGGGATCGCCGCCGGCAGCGGCCGCGGCCGCCGCGCCGGCGAGGCGGCCGGAGCGCAGCGCGAACGAGATGCCCTCCCGGGTCCACGGGTCCAGCAGCCCAGCCGCGTCGCCGGCGACGAGCACCCGGCCGCGCCGGACGGGCGAGCCCTCGGCGCGAACCCGGGTCAGGTGGCCGGAGTCATGCAGCCGCGGCAGGTCGGACAGGCCCAGCCGGGCGACGAACTTCTCGTAGTACGCCCGCATCGCCGCGCCCTCGGCGCGCGCTCCGATCACCCCGACCGTCAGCACGTCCCCCTTGGGGAACACCCAGCCGTACGAGCCGGGGACCGGGCCCCAGTCCAGCAGCATCCGCCGCTCCCACTGGGCGGCGAGGTCGGCCGGCGCCCTGAACTCGCCCTCCAGCCCGACGTCGACCTGGTCACAGCTGACGCCGACGAAGCTGGCCGCCCGCGAGGACGTCCCGTCCGCGCCGACGACGACGCCCGCGCGCAAGTCCGGGCCGCCGCGCACCTCCACCACGGCCCCGACCGGGCCGCCGTCGTCACGCACCCCGGTGACGACGGTCGAGGTGCGGACCTCGGCGCCGGCGGCCCGCGCCGCGTCGACGAGCGCGGCGTCCAGCTCGGGGCGCATCACCATCGCGAGGATTGGCGCTCCGTCCCGGCGGTGGCGGGTCACCTGGAAGCGGCCGTCGAGCGTCATGGTCAGCGCGTCGACCTCGGCGCGGGCCAGCGTGGCGACGTCCAGCCCGGCCGCTCGGATGTGGTCTAGCGAGACGCCGACCAGCCCGCCGCCGCAGGTCTTGTACCGCGGCAGCTGGGCGCGCTCGAGCAGGCAGACCCGGGCGCCAGCGGCCGCGGCGACCCGAGCGGCCGACGCGCCGGCCGGCCCGGCGCCGATCACAACCACGTCGAAGTCCGGCGCCGACGAGGGCACCGGGGCGGCAGAAGGCACCGGGGCGGCAGAAGGCTCAGTCATGAACGCGGTCCCGCTAGCGCAGGGTCAGGGTCCTGCCGACGACCCCCGCGCGGATCCGGCGCTCCTCGCTGGTGAGCGGCCGCGGGTCGGCGAGCACCTCGTCCAGGGCCGTGCGCAGGGCCGCGGCGGGCGCCTCGCAGCCGTCCGCGTCGGCGTCCGCTGCCAAGTCCCAGACCGGGACGACGAGCCCATCCGCCCGGAACGAGCCGACGAAACGCGACCCTTCGCCGACGGTGAGCGCGCCGGCGGCGGCCAGCCGGGCCAGCACGTCCAGCAGCCGCTCCTCGGAGCGGGACTGAGCGAGGTCGTCCCCACCGTCGGTGGCGACGAACGGCAGGACCCAGCGCAGGTGCCGCTTGTCGCCGGGGTGGGTCCAGTAGGCGGCCTCGACGGAGGTCAGCCGGGCGGTCGGGACGACGGTGGCGTTCGCCTGCTCCAGGCTCGCGGTGACGTCCGCGGACATCCCGGCGCCGTCCTGGGTCGGCGGCAGCCACCAGTCGAAGCCGGCGTGCACGGTGACGGTCAGCGGTGCCGGGTCGAGGAGGTCGACCAGCCGCGGCAGACCGGCCAGCCCCTCGGGCAGCCGCTCGACGGCCGTGAGCGCCGACGCCGGCCCGGTGGCGATGACCATGCCCGGCTCGGCGTCGAGCGCCGCCAGCAGGGCGCTGGCGAGATCGGCCGACGGGTCGAGCCCCGGGTTCAGGGTCTGCGTCGCGAGCAGGATCTCGCCGGTGTCGCGAACCAGCGCCTGGGCCGCCTGCGGCAGCATCGTGCCCAGGGTGATCTTCCGGTCCGCGTGATCGGGGTGCTTCGCCAGGTGATCGGGGTGCAGCGTCAGGGCCGCGGTCGCGCTGGGCACCAGCTCACGCAGCGCGACCAGGTCCGGCTCGTCCGCCCGGCCCGCGAACGGCCGCACCACCGGCGCCGGGCGCGTCTTCACGCCGTGGCAGGCCTTGTAGCGGCGGCCCGAGCCACACGGGCACTGCTCCCGCGGCCCGACCTGGGGCACGTCAGCCGCGAGGGTGGCGGCGGGACGGGGACGCGCGGTGGCGGTTCGGCGGGCGATGGCGGGCTCCCGAGGTCTGGGACGTAGCCGGTCCGGCTGCCGTCCGGTGAGGACACCACGCCGAGCGGCCGCGAGCGGAGGCGTCGTCCGAGGCGGAGCGAGGGCCGGCGCCGTGGCTCGCGGGCGACGCGGCGGTGCGCAGGTGTCGTCCGATGAGACTGTCGTCCGGTAAGGCTAGGGCACGGCGGCCGCCTCGACGCGGACACACCGCCATGCGTGTGGCCACCGGAACCGGCGCGGCGGCCGAGGATCGCCGCTACTGGCGTGGCGGGTTCGGGGTGTCGCGGGGCGGGGGCACTCCGGGGGGCTGGCGGCCGGGGCCGAGCGGGCGTGTCGTGTCGGGGTCGTCGGACATGTCTGAGGCACCGGATTCGGTCGCGCCTCCGGACGGCCCCCAGGGGCGGGTCGCGTCACTGAAAGGCGTGCCAGGGGTGGGTGCCCAGCCTGAAGGCGAGCCAGGCGCGGGCGCCCAACCCGGGGGCGGGTCCGAGGCGGGGGCCCAACCGGTAGCGGAACCCGGGGCGGGAGCCCAGACCGGGGGCGGGCCGGCGGGCGGCGGCATCATCGTCGGTAGCACCGCCGTGCCATCGGGCGCGATCCACATTCCCGTCGGCGGCACGGCCCATGCCCCGGGACCGCCTTGCTGGTGGAACTGACCGGAGCGGCGCGCGGCGGCGCGGGTCCGGCGGATCTCGCGGGCCTGTGGGAACAGCGCGGCCGCGGGTACCAGCGCCGTCGCCAGGAAGCCGAGCGCGCCGGGCATCTCGATCAGCCCGAGCGCCCCGCCGGCCACCCAGCCCAGCTGCAGCACGGTCTCCGAACGGGCGAACGCCGAGTTGCGCACGTCGTCGGCCGTGTCCCGCTGGATGATCGCGTCGAGCGCCAGCTTGGCCATCGACGCGGCCAGCATCGCCAGCAGGGCCGCGAACAGCGCCGTGAGCTTCGCGAAGTGGACCGCGGCCAGCAGGCTGCCGACGGCCGTGAGCAGCAGGGCGAACACCAGGATGCGCTCAGGCCGGCGGCGGCCCAGCCGGCCGCCGATCAGCACGCCCAGCCCGCTGCCGAGTGCCGCGGACGCGGCCAGCGCACCGAGCCAGAGGTTGTTCCCGCCCTCGGTACGCAGCAGGAAGGCGAGGAAGAACGTGAGAAAGCCCACGATCGAGCGCAGGACCAGAGTCGAGCGCAGCGCCACGGGTGACGCCCCGAGCACCGCCATGATCACGGTTCGGCACCGGGTGATCAACCCCGCGAGCCGCCCACGCCGCCCGGCCGGGCGCGCCACCGCGCCCGCGGCACCGCCCGGGACGAAGCCGCCGGGGCCGTAACCTCCAGGGGCGTAGAGCGCGCCTTGGGAAGGCAGGCCCGCCAGCGCCGCCGTGGGATCGCCCTGCGCGGCCTGCGCGGCACGCGGGCCGGTCACGGCGTGGACGATCTCCCGCAGCGACCGTTCGCCCTCGTTGGAGTCGACCCGTTTCGGCAGATTGAAGGACAGCAGCACGCCGACCATGTAGAGCAGCGCGCACAGCCGCAGCACCCACGGATAGCCGACGTACGGGATGTGGGCGATCCCCAGGCCGATGGGTGCCGCCGCGGTGCTGGCGGCGATGTTGACCATCGACATTCGCGAGTTGACCTTGACCAGGGTCAGCTCGGGCGGCGCGACCCGCGGGATGACGGCGCTGCGCGCGACGCCGAAGGCCCGGGAGAGCATCAGCAGCCCCAGTGCCAACGGGTAGACCTGCAGGCCGGTGAGGTTCGCCGCGAGCTGCCAGGCCAGCAGGCAGCGGCCCAGGCACAGCGCGGCCAGCGCCGTCCGCCTGCCGTGGGCGACCTTGTCGAGCAGCGGCCCGATCACCGGGGCGAGCAGCACGAACGGGACCATCGTGATCAGCAGGTACAGCGCGACCTTCGACCGGGCCTGGCCGGTCGGTACCGAGAAGAACAGCGAGCCGGCCAGCGCGACCGTCACCAGCGCGTCGCCGGCCGCGTTGATCACTGAAAGGTCCAGCAGCGCCGCCAGCCCCGAGCGGTCGGCGCCGTCCCGTCGCGTCGTCGCGCGGATCCGGCCGACGCCGGTGCCCAGGCCGGCACGGACTTTGGCGACGCGGCCGCGTCTGCCGCCAGAAGCAGAGCCGCGTTTGCCGCCAGAAGCAGAGCCGCCTTCGCCGCCAGAAGCAGAGCCGCCTTCGCCGCCGGCCGCAAAGCCGCCTTCGCCCACACCACCAGCGGGGCCGCCCGCCGCCGCGCGAGGGGGCTCCGTCGTCGCCTGGTGGTCCGGGTCCGGCCGGCCGAACCCCCGAGTACCCACCCTGCCGAGTGTGCCCGCCGAACAGCCGCACGGCCACGACCACGCCGGGCGTACCTGTCGAGGCTGGGCGAGAATGGTCCCGTGGACGATGCAACGGGCGCTGACGACGTGGTGAGCGCTATCCCGGCCGAGCCGGCCGAGGCCCAGAACACCGCCGAGGCACCAGACGCCGATGTAACGCGGCAGGACGCCGCCGCGGCCCAGATCGCCGTGCCGGACGCGCCGGTCAACGATCAGGCCGACACGCCCGCCGGATCCGCCGTCGAGGTCGCTACCACGGCCGATCCGGCTCCGAGCGCCCCGTCGGCGGCCGACGCGCCGGTCGTGACGTCCGGTCTGCCGGCCGACACGCCCGAGTCGCCCGGCCCGGCCGGGTCGCAGCCGTCGACCGCCGCGGCGCCCGATCCGTCCACCACCCCGGCCGGCCCCTCCGTCGCGGCCGCCGCGGCGTCCTCGGTCGAACCCACCACCCCGGCCGGCCCCTCCGTCGCGGCCGCCGCGGCGTCCTCGGTCGAACCCGCCACTCCAGCCGGCGACATACGCTCGGCCACCAGCGCGACGCCCGCGGCCGAGCCGCCCGCGGCCGAGATCTTCGTCACCAATGACCAGGCTGAGGTTGACGCCACCGAGGACGAGGCGGGCAGGCGGCGGGCCGGGCGCGCACGGACGGCCGTTCCCGACCCGGTCTGCGCCGCGGCCGAGGAACTGGCCAGGGCGGCAGCCGTCGAGGAGGCCGGCGACCCGGCCGCGGTCGGCGAGCACCTGGGCGTCGAGGCCGAGGGCGACCGGCTCGTGCTGCACCGGTTCGCGTCGCTGTCCCCCGCCTACCGGGGCTGGGTGTGGGCGGTCGTCGCCACCCGGGCGCCGCGGGTACGCAAGGTCACCATCGACGACGTCGTGCTGATGCCCGGAGACGACGCCCTGCTGGCTCCGCTGTGGGTGCCCTGGTCCCAGCGGCTGCGCCCGGGCGACGTCGGGGTCGGCGACCTGCTGCCCACCGCCGTGGACGACCCGCGCCTCGCGCTGCGCCAGGCCGACGTCGAGGAGTTGGTCGACACTGACGCGTTTGTCGAGCTGGGGTTGGGCCGGCCACGGGTGCTGTCCCTGCTCGGCCGGGAGGAAGCCTCGGCCCGCTGGTATGCCGGCGAGCCGGGTCCGGACGCGCACGTGGCGAAGGTCGCTCCCGCGACCTGCCTGACCTGCGGTTTCCACGTCCGGCTGGCCGGCGCCCTCGGACGGTTGTTCGGGGTGTGCGCCAACGAGCTGGCACCCGACGACGCCAGGGTCACCTCGATCGACCATGGTTGCGGGGCGCATTCCGAGGCGCTGATCGCCCCGTCGGCGCACCCGGAGCGGGTCGTGTTCGACGAGGACCCGTCGGACCTGGAGCCGACCGACGTCGAGCTGGTCGGTACGGCGGCGAACGGTGCTACCGGGCAGGAGCCGCCGCAGGCCCATCCGGCCGTCGGCCGGCCGGAGCCGTACGGCCACGCCTGACGAGACCGGCCGGGCACCGGACCCGCGACGGGACCGGTCCGGGCCGCTCAGCGTTCAGACGGCGCGGCCGACCCCGGGGGCCGGGGTCGTCGCCTGGCCGACTCCAGCCATATCCGTCAAGTGACCATGGTCCATACCAACCGTCACCGCCCGGCGGCGGAACCACGCTCGGTCGACCGCAGTGCTAAGGTCTGTCAACAAAGTCCGGTTTGCCCTTCCCGGAGACCTCGTGCTGTCACCGCGCCATCCGACACGGTGGTCCGCTCCGAAAGGGTTGTCCGTTCCCCCTAATGGGTTGTCCGTTCCCCCTAATGACGCACGGAGATCCACACTGACCATGCCTCGGACACGCCGATGAGCCGCACCCTGATCGTCACCGCCGTCCAGGCGGAGGCAGACGCGGTGTGCGCGGGCCTGATGGGCAGCTGGTCTCGCTCCCGCGGGCGCACCCCCGAGGTCCCGAGCCCGCCGGTCTCGCCCGACTGGGACCGCCAGCTGCTGACCACGTCGACGCTCGGCCCGTACGTCGGCCGCCGCCGCGGCCCGGTCACGATCCTCGCGGCCGGTACCGGCGGCCCGGCGGCCGCCGCGGGCACGGCGGTGGCGCTCGCCGTCGCGGCGGCGGCGGGTGACCCGTTCACCCTCGTGCTCTCGATGGGTGTCGCCGGCGGGTTCCGCGGCTGGACCGAGACCGGCGACCTCGCCGTCGCGTCCCGGCTGGTCGCGGCCGACCTCGGCGCGGAGTCCGGGCTCGACGACCTGCGCGAGCCGGCCGGCAAGGTCCACGAGATGGACCGCAGCCTCGGCTTCCACAGCACCGGAGCGCCGCCGCTGCCGCGCCCGGCCAGCTCGGCGGCGGACGGCAAGTTCCTCGCGCTGGACGACCTCGGCCTCGGATCGTCGACGATCGTGCCGGACTCCCAGCTGGTCGACCGGCTGGCGACGGTCGTCGGGCTGACCGGCCGCCGCGTGGTCACCGGGCCGATCCTGTCGGTCGCCACCGTCACCGGTACCGAGCTGCGCGCCGCGACCCTGACCGCCCGCCTGGACCCGGTCGCCGAGGGCATGGAGGGCTACGCCGTCGGGATCGCGGCCGCTGCCTTCGGCGTCCCCGTCGGGGAGATCCGCGCGGTCAGCAACCCGGTGGGCCGCCGCGACCGCGGCAGTTGGAACATGCCCGCGGCGCTGGGGAGCCTGCGCACCGCCGCCGGCGCGCTGGTCGCCCACCCGGAGGGCCTGCTGGCCTCGACGGTCGCGCGCCCGCTTTCCTGACCGCACCGCTTTCTGACCGCGCCTGCCCGCCCACCGGCTGACCCGCCGCGCGGCGGGCAGGGCGGACAATAGGCCCATGACGATGCCCCAGGTGGCGGCGGCCGGCGAGCCGGCCGCCGAGCGGACGGCGCTGACACTCGCGATCTCGCCCTGCCCGAACGACACGTTCGCCTTCCACGCGCTCGCGCACGGCCTGATCGAGGGCGCACCGCCGGTTTCCGTCACGTTCGCCGACATCGACGTGCTGAACGCGCGCGCGGCCGACGGGCTGGACGACCTGGTGAAGGTTTCCTACGCCGCGCTGCCGTGGCTGCTGGGGGACTACCGGCTGCTGCCGTCCGGCGGGGCGCTCGGCCGCGGCTGCGGCCCGCTGGTGCTGATGGCCGGAGGGAACCCGGCGACGGCCGAGACGGCCGGGGCGGGGGTGCTGCGCGGGGCGCGGGTGGCGATCCCGGGCACGCGGACGACGGCCTACCTGCTGTTCCGGCTGTGGGCGGCGGGCGTTGACGTGGCGACGATCGACGTGCTGCCGTTCGAGAAGATCATGCCGGCGGTGCAGGCCGGCCAGTACGACGCTGGCCTGGTGATCCACGAGTCCCGGTTCACCTACCCGTCGTACGGGCTCGTCTCGGTAGCGGACCTGGGCGACTGGTGGGAGGGCAGCACCGGCCTGCCAATCCCGCTCGGCGCGATCCTGGCTCGCCGCGACCTGCCGGCCGGCGCGGGCGACCTCGCCGCGGCGGTACGCGCCAGCGTGGCGGCGGCCTTCGCCGACCGCGCCGCCTCCGCCGCCTGGGTCCTGGAACACTCCCAGGAACTGGCCCCCGAAGTGGTAGAGGCCCACATCAACCTCTACGTCAACGACTTCAGCCTCGACCTCGGCGACGAAGGCTACGCCGCCATCCAGCAACTCCTGGACCGAGCCGCCACGGCGAACCTGGTCCCACCCCTCCCAGCCCCGCTGCGTTAGAGCCGCGCCTGGCAACGTTCGCCCCGGCGCCACGGGCCCGCCCACTTGTCAGTGCAGGCGCGCGCTATCGCGCGCGCTCGGCCTGGATTCCAAAGCCGCCCGGCTTTGACCCAGTTTGGGTGCGCCGTCAGGGCCACGGACCGCTGGCAACTCCAGAGGACGCGACCCGCCGACACCGAGGCGAGGGATCAGGGTCCACCGCCGGCACGCCACCACGAAGCGGGCAGACCTTCGCGGCTACGGCCTTAGTTCTCCAGCTCGTTGGCGACCGCGTGGACGACCTTGGCGACGCGCTGGGCGATGCGGCGGTCGGGGTAGCGGCCGCGGCGCAGGTCGCGCTGGACGTCGTCCAGGACCTTGATCATGTCCTCGACCATGGCGTGCAGCTCGTCGGGGCTGCGCCGCGCGGCTTCCTTGGCGGCCTTGGCGACGGACGGCGGTGCCGCCAGGAGGCGGACGGAGAGCGCCTGGTCGCCCTTGCGGCCGGCGGCGACGCCGAACTCGACGCGGTCGCCCGCGCGCAGCTTCTCGACGCCTGGCGGCAACGCCGCCTTGTGCACGAAGACATCTCCGCCGTCGTCACTGGAGAGGAAGCCGAATCCCCTGTCGACGTCATACCACTTGACCTTGCCGGTGGGCACGGGCGACCTCGTTCTTGGCGCGACGGGCGGCTGGACGCTTTCCCCACCGGCGGGCAGCCGTTCGGCGCCCCGTCGTCCGTCTCGCCGCCAACCGGTGGGATGCCTGGCGGCAAAGAAGGCGCGGCCGCAACGCCCGGCCGCGCCCTCACGCCGGTCGCGCCGCCACGGGGTCACCGGGCCGGCTCGACTGGCAAACGACGGTCTCAGGCTATCCGGCAAGCGGCTGTCAGGCGCGAGATTCGACAGCGCTGCCCACTCGCGGCCGGCCGGGCCCGGTGGCCCGGCGGACCCATCCCTCGATACCCACCAGGGCGCGGCCAGACAAGTAAGTCCGAAGTCCGGGTGGCTCCCATGCGGGTGATTCGTGGTCGCCGAGGTCACCGCGAAATCATCCGATCATCGAGATCGGGACGCCGGCAAGTCCGCTCCTACTCAGCGCAGCTCGTTCATGGATCCGGAGCGGAAGCCGCGCGGGTCCACCTCGACCGTCCCGAACCCGGTGACGGCCGCGGTCAGATCCGGCCGGGCGCCCAGCGTGGCGACCAGTTCGGCGTCCACCTCGATCCGCGCGCGATCGCCCAGGTCGCGCACCCGCAGGTCCCGGACGGGTAGCTGGGCGTCCGCCAGCGCCAGCCGCAACGCCCGTTCGGCGTGCTCGACGCGGGCGAGCCGGCTGGGTGTCACCTCGAGGCCATAGGCGATCCGGCTCGCCAGGCAGGCCGCGGCCGGCTTGTCGGCCGTGACGAGGCCAATCCGGCGGGACGCGGCCCGGACCTGCCGTTTGGTCAGGCCGGCGTCGAGCAGCGGGGTCGCGGCACCGCGCTCGGCGGCGGCCCGGATACCGGGGCGGAAACCGGCGACCGCGTCATCGGCGTTCGTCCCGGTGACGACGTGGCCTAGGCGCTGCTCGGCGGCGAGCGGGCCGAGCGTCTCGATCAGCTCCGCCTTGCAGAAGTAGCAGCGGTCGGCGCCGTTCGCGACGTAGCCGGGCCGGGACTGCTCGTGGGTGGCGGGCAGCAGGTGCTGTACCCCCAGCGCCGCGGTGAACGCGCGGGCGGCGTCGAGCTCGGCAGCCGGCAGCGACGGGGAGACCGCGGTTGCCGCCACCACGGCGGCGGGCCCCAGCGTCCGGGCCGCCCAGGCCAGCAGGAAGGCCGAGTCGGCGCCGCCGGAGAAGGCGACCAGCACCGAGCCCAGCTCCGTCAGCCGCGCGCTCAGCGCCGCGAGCCGCCGGTCGAGGACCGTCTCGGCGAGCCAGTCCGGGAACTGGGCGAGCCCCGGCAGCAGGACGTCCGCGCCCGCTGCCCGCAGCGAGGCCTCGTCGCACGGCCCGGTGGGCACCGCGACGGACAGCGCCCCACCGGAGCGCGCGCCGATGACGTCGCCCTCGTGGTCGCCGACGTAGATGTCGACGCCCTGCTCCCGGATCGCGTCCCCCTTCCCGCTGGCCCAGCGCTGACCGACGACGACGTCCGCCTCAATGCCGATCACGTCCAGGCTCGCGCGGGCGAGCCAGTCCGCCTTGGCCGTCACGACGACCACCCGCCCGCCTTCGCGCCGCACCGCCTCGACGGCCGCGACGGCGCCGGGCATGGCCTCTGACACGGGCACGGCATGGTCCACGTACAGCTCGCGGTAGAGCGCGACGGTGGCCGGGATCTCGCCGGCGGGGAACCAGTTGGCGAGCTCCGTCTCCAGCGGCGGCCCGAGCCGGCTCGCCGCCAGCTCCCCGTCGACCGGGACGCCGGTGCGGGCCGTCAGCTGGGCGAAGGTCGCGACGATTCCCCTCCGCGCGTCCAGCAGGGTCAGATCCAGGTCGAACCCGACGACGAGCGAAGCGGAACCCACACCGGCTGGCATGTCCCGAGCGTAACGATCCGCGGCCGGCCGGCAGACCACGTCACAGCGGCTGCCGTCACGACGGCCCCGGCGGTTAGAGCGGGATCTGGACTCCCTTGCCGAGCAGGGTGTCGTGCAGCTCCAGGTGGGCCGGGCTGGTGTCGGCCGGGATGTCGTAGATCAGCGTCCCGCTCACCTGGCTGCCTGGCCTGATGGGGCTCCACAGCGAGTCCAGCGGGAAGTAGGCACGGGACCACAGCGCCGAGTACGCCTCATGCTGGCCGCCGTCCTGGTCGTACATGTACTGGATGTTGGCCACCAGCGTCCGTTCCGAGCTGCCGACGTTCCGTACGTCGACCTTCACCAGGCAGTACTGCCCGTCCGGCTTGTGGGTGATCAGAATGCCGATCTTCTTGACGCCACATTTCAGGTTCTGCACCTGGAATTGCAGGGATCCGTCGGTGTAGACGTGACTGCTGGGGCCGGTCTGGGTCGACGTCGGGCGCGGCGTCGCCACCGAGCTGCCGGGCTCGGACGAGCCGCGCGGGTACAGCGCGATCAGGGCGATCGCCACCGCGCCCAGGGCGACCAGGACGACGGTGAGCCAGAGCCCGACCCTGCTGCCGCGGCTCCCCGGCTGGCGCTGCCGGCCAGGCGGGCGCCCGGCTGCGCCGCCGTTCCCCGCGGCCGCGGGCCAACGCCCGCCGGCGACCGGGGTGGACGGCCGGCGCGGCGGCACGATCACGCCTGGAGCGGGGGCGTACCCGGCGCCGCCCTGGCGGCCCGCCCCTGGGCCCTGGTCGGCCCCCGCGAAGGACTGCTCCGCGCCGTAGCCCGGCGGGGCGACCTTTGTGCTCGGCAGCGCGCGGGACCGGTCCGGCCCGGTCAGCGCCACCACGGCCGGGCTCGCCATCGCGTCGGCCCGGTCGGCGGCGAGCCCGAGCAGATCGTCGCTGCGCGGCGCTCCCAGGCCGTCGCTCGGGCCGCGCTCGACAAGCGCGAGCAGCAGGTCGCGCGCGCTCGGGCGGGCGGCCGGATCCTTCGTGAGCGCGTCGGCGACCAGCTCGCGCATGGGCGAGACGAGGCCGGACAGGTCCGGTGCCGAGGAGACCGTCCGGTAGGCGAGGTCGATGTCCTTGCCCTCGCCGAACGGGTGCCGGCCGGTGCCGGCGTAGGCCATCAGGATGCCCCAGGTGAAGATGTCCGCGGCCGGGCCGATCGGCAGCCCGTTGATCTGTTCGGGCGCCATCCAGCCCGCCGAGCCGAACCCCCAGGATGTCGGCTTGGCCATCGAACCGTGCGCCACCGCCTGGGCGATCCCGAAGTCGATGACCCGCGGCCCCGACAGCGACAGCAGCACGTTGCTCGGCTTGAGGTCGCGGTGCACGAGCCCGGCCCGGTGGATCGCCGTCAGCGCGGTCGCCACGCCGACGGCGAGACCGGTCAGCGTCGACGGGCGCAGCGGCCCACCGCGGGCGATCGCCTGGTCCAGGCGCAGCCCGTCGATGAACTCGGTCACCAGGTAGGGCGCGGGGGCGTCCGGGTCGGCGTCGAGCACCTCGGCCGTGCAGAACGGGGCGACCCGGCGCGCGGCGGCCACCTCCTGGCGGAAGCGGCGGCGGAACTCCTCGTCCGCCGCCAGGTCCGGCCGAATGATCTTGACTGCGACCAGCCGGCCGCGTTCGCCCCGGCCCAGGTAGACCGTGCCCATGCCACCGGCGCCGAGCCGGCTCAGCAGCCGGTACGGCCCGACTCGGCGGGGGTCGTGTGCCGCGAGCGGTTCACCCGACAGCCCGGAGACCGGGCG
>Ga0068859_100001468_pt1 | contig 24015 bp, 31 predicted proteins | sample KBSSwiS22_FD_66585 | JGI IMG/M metagenome (GOLD analysis project Ga0068859, IMG submission 66585) | Switchgrass rhizosphere microbial communities from Kellogg Biological Station, Michigan, USA - KBS Switchgrass S2-2 | ecosystem: Host-associated > Plants > Roots > Rhizosphere > Soil ...
CGCCCGCATCGGCGGCGGCGCCATCGAGATCATGAAGCAGATCATCGGCAAGGATCTCATCAAGTCCGTGGGCTGAGCCACGCAGGCTACAGCGCCTCCACAAGCCTGTCCGCAAACCAGCGGCCCAGGTCGCGCAAAGCCTGATCGGCGACGTCGACGGTCGTCGTAAGCGCGCAGAATCCGTGGACCATGTCGTCGTAGCGCCGAAGGATGGTGGGCGTGCCTTCGGCCTTCAGGCGCTCGGCGTAGGCGACCGCTTCGTCGCACAAGGGATCGTGTCCGGCGGCGATCACATAGGCCGGCGGCAGACGCGAGAGATCAGGCGCACGCAGGACCGCCGCCCAGGGGTGGGCGCGACGCTCTCCGGCGTATAGGCCCCAGAAGTATTCCATGTCGGCCGCGGTGACCCCATACCCCTTGGGGCCGTGCGCCTCGTACGAGGGGCGTTGGAAGTCGAAATCCGTCACCGGATAGAGCAAAGCCTGGGCGACGATCTTCGGGCCCTCGGCCTCGTCTCGCGCGCGCAGGGCGCAGGCCGCCGCAAGGTTGCCGCCGGCGCTGTCGCCGGCGACGGCCACCGGCCCCTTCCGGTTCTGCGCGGCCCAGCCGACCGCCGCGTAGCAATCGTCCAACGGCGCCGGGAAGGCGTGCTCCGGCGCCAGGCGGTATTCCACGCTCAGCACAGCGCATCGGCTTTCCGCCGCCACGCCGGCCGCGATCGCCTCGTGGCTCTGCAGGTCGCCGACCACCCAACCGCCCCCGTGGAAGTAGACGATCGTGCCCGGCGCAGCGTCCAGCGGCGTATAGAGCCGCACCGGGATGGCGCCATGCGGACCGGCCAGATCGAAGTCCTCCGTCGCGGCCATCGTCGGCAGCTGGACAGGCGGCGCCGCTTCTCGGATCGAGGTCACCAGCGCGCGCGCCTGTTGCGGCGTGACGTCGGCGAATTGCGGGATGCCGGCCGCGCGGCGGGCGGCCATCAGCTGGGCGACGATGGGATGAAGCTCCATCACGCGTCGACGCGGCGCGGACGCACGCCCGCCGCCGCATGCCCGGCCTTCGCGCCCGCTTCCCGAAAGACGAAGCCCTCGTAGCCGGCCGCCTGCACGTTCTCGCAGATCGCCGTGTAGTCGGAGAAGCCGTAGAACGGCATGAACACCCGCGGTTTCCCCGGAATGTTGCTCCCCATGTACCAGGAATTTCCCTTCACCAGCAGCAGGTGCGCCGCGCTCTTGTCGCACTGGCGGCGCCACTCGGCCTGAGCCGCCTCCGTCGGTTCAGCGGCGACGATCCGGTTCTTCTCCATGTGGGCGACAAGATCGCCGATCCACAGGGCGTGCTGCTCGATCGCGGTGATCACATTGGCCAGCACCGAGGGGCTGCCCGGGCCGGCGACGACGAACAGGTTGGGGAAGCCCGCCATGCCGATGCCGAGATAGGTGGCCGGCCCTTCGGCCCAGGTTTCCGAAAGCCGGCAGCCTCCCCGGCCGCGCACGTCGATGCGCAGCAGCGTCCCCGTCATGGCGTCGAAGCCTGTTGCGAACACCAGCACGTCCAGCGGTATGAAGCTCTTCGCCGTCTCGACGCCGTCCGGCATGATCCGTGCGATCGGGTTCTCCCGCAGGTCGACGAGGTCCACGTTGGGCTTGTTGAACGCCTCATAGTAGCCGCTGCCGACGCAGAGCCGCTTGGTGCTGAAGCGGTGCTTCGGGGTCAGCTTTTCGGCGGTCGCCGGGTCCTTCACCACCTCGCGTATCTTCTTTCGGAAGAAGGCGTTGATGGTGTCGTTCGCCTCAGGATTCACGGCTACGTCATTGAAAACGCCTTGAAAGGCTACGCCGCCCCGAGCCCAATATTCCTCGTACATGCGCTCGCGCTCGGCCGCGTCGACCTCCAGGGCCGATATGCCGGAGGGGTGCAAGTCCATGCCGCGAGGGGTGTTCCACCAGTGGGCGCGCAAGGTCTTGTAGTTGCGCTTCACCTCATCGAGCTCGCCGGCGTTGAATCCGCGGTTATGGTCCGGCACGGCGTAGGCGGCGCTCCGCTGGAACACCGTCAGGCGCCCGCCCTGCGCGGCGAGCTGCGGCGTCGCTTGCACGCCTGAAGAGCCCGTGCCGATCAGTCCGATGCGCTTGCCTGCCAGGTCGACGCCATCCCTGGGCCAGGCGCTGGTCTGATAGATATCGCCTGCAAAGGACTGCAAGCCTTCGATCTCCGGCCTGCTCGGACAGGACAGGCAGCCCGCGGCCATGATGCAATAGCGGGCGGTGAGCATCGCGTCGTCGTCGGTCGTCACCGACCAAAGCAAGGCGCGTTCGTCATAGGTCGCCGATGTGACCCGCCGGCCGAACGAAATGTCCTTCCGCATGTCGAAGCGGTCGGCCACATGCTGGGCGTAGCGCAGCAGCTCGGGCTGGCTCGCGTAGCGCTCGCTCCACGTCCAGTCCTGCTGCAATTCGTCTGAGAAACGGAACGAATACTGGATGCTCTCGACATCGCACCGGGCGCCTGGATAGCGGTTCCAGAACCAGGCGCCTCCGACGTCCTCGGCCGCTTCGAGCACGCGGACCGAAAGGCCGAGCCCTCGCAACCGATGCAACATCGCCATGCCGGCGAAGCCCGCGCCGACGACGACGGCGTCGAAATCATGTGGACCGGGCGGCGTGGGACCTGAGGCGTGGGGCAAGCTTTCCTCCTGGACCCCGCGCCATCGTCACAATGAGCCTGATCCCGGCGGCCGGTCTTCAGCGGCCATAAGACCGCAATTCAGCCGGTGGAACCAGTTCTGCGCAGTCCCACATCCTCCGCAATCATCGCGATCGCCTCAAGCCGCTCGATGTCGAGCACAGTGAGCGTCCCCAGCCGGGTCGTGATGAGTTTGTCCTGCCGCAGGTGTTGCAGCATCCGGTTTACGTGAACGATGGACAGGCCGAGGATATGGGAGAGGACCTCCTGGGTCGCGGGCCAGGGGATGCGGCCGCCGTCGCAAAGCCCGACCCGACTGTAGCGGCGCACCAACTCGACGATGAAGTTCGCCGTCCGCTCATAGGCTGTGAGCGAGCCAAGACGGACAGCGTGATTCAACAGGTCGGCCTGCAACTCGCGCTCCGCAGCCAACATCGCCTGGCTGATAGCCGAGCGGACCGGCTTGCGGTCGAGGGATTCGACCAGCGCCCCGGCGTTGAACGAGCGGGCGTCGCTCAGCGCCACCACCACCACTTCCGACAACGGTGGGCAGGTCACCAGATCACCGGCGAGGGCGAGTTGCAGGATTTGTCTCCGGCCATCGGGCAGCACACGGGTCACGCCGACCCAGCCCGCTGTCACCAGGCGGACGGCCGGGGTCGACCCTGACATGAGCTCCGAGCGCGCGGGATGGTCCTGCAGATCGCAGAGTTCCGCGCGCGCCTGCAGCAGATCTTGCGCGGTGAGCGGGGAGAAGCTCGACAGCTTCAGCTCAAATGGCCCAGGTCCTGGAGCCAGGGCGGACACAGCGCTGCGCATCGTGCTCCCTCCGTTGAGCCACATGCAACCATCCTGTGGGGGCGAGCGCACTTACAAATGAGGGTGCGCCCATTTGGAAAAGCTCCCGGCGGAGCCAGGTTAGAGCTTCAGCCCGCGGCCCTGTCACAACTGGGATGTCACATGGGACGGACGCGCCTTTTACATCTATGCCGTGAGCTGTGACGCGACGCCCCCCGACCAAGCTCAACGGGAGACGCCCGCTCGCCTGGCTGCGCCATCGCCTGCGCTCCAGCGAGCTATGGCTCGTCGGCTTGGCCACCCTGGTCGGCGCGGCCGCGGGCTTGCTGGCCGTGCTCCAAAGCCGCATCGCCCACGATCTGCAATCGGTGCTCTACGGGATCGACGTGGACCAGCGGTTGAGCGCGGTTTTCAAACTGACGCCGCCGCAGTTGATCTGGCTTCCGATCGGCGGCCTGGGCCTGGGGGTGTTCGTCGCGATCGTGCGGCGCCGGCGCCCGCGAGCCCTGGTCGACGTCGTCGAGGCGAACGCCCTGCATGGCGGTCGTCTCTCGCTGAGGGACAGCGCGGTCGTGTGCGCGCAGACGCTGATCTCGAACGGCGTCGGGGCGTCGGTGGGCCTCGAGGCGGCCTACGCCCAAGCCGGCGGCGCGGCGGCCTCCGCCTTGGGCCAGCGGCTCAGGCTGCGGCGGCACGACCTCCGGATCCTCGTCGGCGCGGGGGCCGGCGCGGCGATCGGCGGGGCGTTCGGCGCGCCGCTGGCCGGAGCCTTCTACGCCTTTGAGATTGTGATCGGCTCGTACACGCCATCCGCCATCGCGCCAGTGGCGGCCGCCGGCCTGTCGAGCGTCCTGGTGGTCACCCTCGCCGGCGGCGAGCCCTACTCCATCGACGTGGCGTCGCAGTCGTCTCCGGACGCCTATCAATACCTTCTCTTTGCGGCGCTCGGCCTGGTCTGCGCGGTCCTCGGCATCGTGCTCATGCGGCTGGTGGCGCTGGCCGAGCTCGGCATACGGAAAACTCAACTGCCGATGGTCCTGCGGCCCGCCCTCGGCGGCCTGGTCGTCGCCGGCCTGGCTCTGGTGACGCCGCAAGTCCTGTCGAGCGGGCATGGGGCGCTCCACCTCGACCTGGCCACGCAAACCACGCTGGCCTTCCTGGCGACCGTGTTCGTCCTCAAATCCATCGCTTCGATCGTGTCGCTGGGCTGCGGTTTCCGCGGCGGGCTGTTCTTCGCGTCGCTGTTCCTCGGGTCGCTCGCCGGCCAGATCTACGCGCGCCTGTTGGGGCTTGGGGGCGTTGAGCTTGCGGTGATCAATGCGGCCCTCGTCGGAATGGGCGCGCTCGCGGTCGCCATCGTCGGGGGGCCGCTGACCATGTCGTTCCTCGTGCTGGAGACCACACGCGATTTCGGCCTCGGCGCCTCGACCTTGGCGGCGGCGCTTGTCGCCAGCACGGTCGTGCGCGAGCAATTCGGCTACTCCTTCTCGACCTGGCGTCTGCACCTGCGGGGCGAGACGATCCGCAGCGCCCGCGACGTCGGTTGGATCAACGCGCTGAAGGTGGGCAGGATGATGCGGCAGGACGTCGGCGCCATGCCCGCGAGCGCCACTATCGCCGAGCTGCGCAGCCGCTTCCCCCTGGGCTCCACGAGCCGCGTCATCCTGCTCGACGCCGCCCAGGGCTACGCGGGCTTGCTGATGATGGCGAGCGCCTACGGGGAAGGCGTCGAATCGGACACGCCGCTCCAACAGCTCGCGGTCAACCGCGAGGTGACCCTGTCGCCCGACATGAACATCGAGGAAGCCATGCGCGTGTTTGAGGGCGCCGAGACCGAGGAGCTTGCGGTCGTGGCGCCCGACGGCGCTGTGCTGGGGCTCCTCGCCGAGGGCTATGTGGCGCGGCGCTACGCGCGCGAGCTGGAGAAGGCGCAGCAGGACCTGTTCGGCGAGAGATGAGCGCCGCGGATCTGGCGCCCGCCGGTCCCTCAGCTCCCCGCCGTCGCCAGCCGCCCCTGTCGGGGGATGGTCGCAACCGCCCCTGGACGAGGCGGCGTTTAGGCTGCGCGAGCTCTTGCTCGGGCGGTGCGATTCTCGGCGCGTTCGTGCGTCCGATCCGCCGCCTTCGCGCGCCGCGGGCGGTGATTGTCGAGGGCGTTACGCCCCGAGACAATGCCGAGCACGACAGCGAAGGTCGTAAAGCCGATGAGGACGAGGGTCAGATAAGGCGTGAGGATCATGGGCAACCTCCTCAGACCAGACTGCGCCCTCCGCTCGGCTGCTCTTTGATCGACGTCAACCGGCGCCGACACGCAGGCTCGCGACCCCGACCTATTGGCGCACGCGACCGATGACCGAGCCCGGCTCGATCACCGATCCCGCCGTCCAGGCCTGGACCAGTCGGCCGGTGGCTGGCGAGACGATCTCATGGCGAGCGCCTTCGATCTCCACCTCGGCGACCGACTGCCCGTCGGCGACCTGGGCGCCGTCTTCCACGCGCCAAGCGGCGAGCAGCCCCTCCGGCATCAGGCGGGTGGCCCATAGATCTTCGGCGATGCGGATATCGGACATGGCGGCCTCCTGAAAAGCTGCAGGCTAGGGACGCCGCCTGACCTGGCCTTGATCGAAATCACCTGCCAGGCGCGGCGACACGAGCCTGATCAATTCCGGCGCTCGGCGACCTCCGTACCAGTACGTAGGGGGCGCTCCGAAATGTCGCCAAGCCGACACCGCGGTCATCCTTGGCTCGTGGACGCAAGGAGCCCCGCATGACCCTCGCCTACCCGCTGTCGGATGCCCGAACCGCCCGCCCTTCAAACGCCCTCATCGACGCCATCGATCGGCTCGGCACGCCCATGCGCTTCGCCCGCGACCATCAGATATATGCCCAGGATGACGAGGCGGAGATGTTCTACCTCGTGGTTCGCGGGGTGGTTCGCACCTCCAAGCTCACCTGTGACGGCCGCCGACAGGTCGGCGACTTCTATTACGAGGGCGATCTCGTGGGGCTGGAGCCGGGGCCGCTGCATCGCTTCGGCGCCGAGGCGCTCACCGAATGCGAATTGCAGGTCGTCCGGCGCAAGGCCGTGCGCGCCTATGTCGGCGAGGCCGAGGTGGACCGGGCGATCCTCGCGGCCACCGCACACGAGTTCGAGCGCCTGCAGGAGCACGTGGTGCTGCTGGGTCGGCGCAGCGCCCGCGAGCGCGTCGCCAGTTTCCTGCTCGCCCTCGCCCAGCGAGAGCCCAACGACGCCGTCGACATGCCGATGGGCCGCCAGGACATGGCCGACTACCTGGGGCTCACCATCGAGACCGTCTCGCGCATGCTCACCCAGCTGCAGGGGGAGGCCATCGTCGAATTCCCCGCCACCCGCCGCTTCCAGGTCCGCAAGTGGGGCGCGCTGGAAGCGATGACCGCCTGATCCGGCCATTCACCTGCGCGGCCGCAGGGGTCCACTCGGTCGCACGTCAACGGAGGACACCCCCATGACTCTGACCCAGGACCGCCCGACCACCGACGCCGCCACCAGCGCCGCGGACTTCCGCTGCCTGCTGGTGCATGTCGAGCCTGGCCTGGCCGCCACCCACCGCGTGGTGGCCGCGGCGGCGCTCGCCCGGTCTCTGGACGCCAGACTGATCGGTCTGGGCGCCGAGACCCTTGATCCCTTCCCCGCGCCGGACCCCATGGCCGGCTATGGCGCCGGCGAATGGCTGGTCCTGATGCAGGAGCAGGTCACCAACGACCTGCAATCGGCCGAAGAGGGTTTTCGTCGCGACGCCGCCGAGGCCGACACGGAGTGGCGGTCCGTCCAGGACTACCCCACGCGCGCGATGGCTCGTCTCGCCCGGGCGGCCGATCTGCTGGTGGTCAGCCCCCGCAACCGTGCTGGCGCGGCCCGCGCCGTGGACCCCGCCGAACTCGTGCTGACCGCTGGCCGCCCGGTGCTGATGGCGCCCGAGGGCGGGCGGCATTTCCGCGGCAAGACCGTCGTCGTCGGCTGGAAGGACGCCCGCGAAGCGCGGCGCGCCGTAGCTGACGCCCTGCCCTTCCTGCGCCGGGCCGACGAGGTCCTTGTCCAGACGGTGCGCCCCCGCGACGAAACCGATTCGGCCCAGTCCGAAACGGCCGACGTGGTGGCGGCGCTGAAGCGTCACGGCGTCCAGGCTCGCGCGATCGTCAGCCCGGGACACGTGGACGACGCGCCCGAACTACTCGCCAAGACAGCCCATAACGCCGGGGCGGACCTGATTGTCGTCGGCGGTTACGGGCACAGCCGGGCGCGCGAATGGGTGTTCGGCGGGGTTACCGACGTCCTGATCCACAATCCGCCCTGCTTCGTGCTGTTCAGCCACTGACGGCAGCCTCCGCGCGGCCGCCGATTGGCTGCCCCGACTTGCACAGCCGGCGGCTCCATGCAGAACATCGGTCGGCTGCGGGAGACGCGGCTGATGATAAGGTGGGCATGACGTCACCCTCCTCCGCCGTTGAACGCGCCTTCCAGCGCCTCCCCTGGCTGCGCGGTTACGGCGTCGCGGTCGGTGCGACGGCGTTATGCCTGCTGTTCCGTATCGTCCTCGACCGTTACTTCCATGACGATCTGGTGTTCCTGCTGTTCGTGCCTGCGCTGCTCGCTGGCGCCTGGTCCGGCGGTTTCGGCGCCACCCTGCTCGCCGGCGTGCTGTCCGCCGCCGCCGGCCTTTGGGTGATCGGCTTCCACACGATCCAAGACCCCGAGGTGGCGGTGCGGGGCCTCGTCTTTGCGGTGCTGACGCTGGCGATCGGCGCCACCGGCTCCCACCTCGCCCGCAGTCAGAGGCGTATGGGAACCCTGCTGGCCGACCTGGAGGCGCGCGAGGACCACCTGCACGCGATTCTGGAGACCGTTCCCGACGCCATGGTGGTGATCGACGCCCAAGGGATCATCCGCTCATTCTCCGCCGCCGCTGAACGGCAGTTCGGCTACACGGCGGCCGAGGTGACCGGGCGCAACGTTAGCCTGTTGATGCCGGAGCCCTACCGCAGCGCCCACGACGGCTATATCGCCCGCTACCTTGAGACGGGGGTGGCTCGGATCATCGGCATTGGGCGCGTGGTGGTTGGCGAGCGCAAGGACGGAAGCACCTTCCCCATGGAGCTGGCGGTCGGAGAGATGCGCGCGGCCGAGCCGCGGCAATTCACCGGCTTCATCCGCGACCTCACTGAGCAGCAAACGCATGAGCGACGCCTGCAGGACCTGCAGGGCGAGTTGGTCCATGTCTCGCGGCTGACCGCGTTAGGCGAAATGGCCTCGGCGATGGCCCACGAACTCAACCAGCCCCTCACCGCCGCCGCCAACTTCATGAAGGGCTGCCTCGTCCTGATCGATCGTCAGCCGGAAGATCGGACACGCCTGAAACAGATGATCGCCGAGGGCGCCGAGCAGGCGCTCAGAGCCGGCGACATCATCCGCCGCCTGCGCGACTTTGTGTCGAAAGGCGAGTCCGACAGGCGCGTCGAGCACCTGCGGCCGATCCTGGAGGACGCCGCCGCCCTCGCCATGGTCGGCGCGCCGGAGCGCAGCGTTCGGCTGGTTTTCGACTGCGATCCCGGGATCGATCTCGTCCTGGCGGACAAGGTGCAGATCCAGCAGGTGGTCCTCAACCTGATCCGCAACGCCGTCGAGGCGATGGAGCACAGCGCGCGAAAGGAGATCGTCCTGGGTGTCCGCCAGGCGCCGGAGGACATGGCGGAGGTCTTCGTGCGTGATACCGGCCACGGGATCAGCGCCGAAGCGGCAGAGCGCCTGTTCCAGCCCTTCGTGACCACCAAGGCGCAGGGCATGGGCGTGGGACTTTCGATTTGCCGCACGATCGTGGAGGCGCACGGCGGACGAATCTGGATGGAGCCCAACCCGAATGGCGGCGCGGTCTTCCGCCTCACCCTGCCCACGGTGCGTGAAGAGGACGTAGCCCGCGATGTCGCCTGAGCCCTTGGTGCATCTGATCGACGACGATGAAGCGATCCGGGAGTCCCTGAGCTTCGCCCTGGAGATGAACGATCTCCCCGCACATACTTACGCCTCGGCCCTTGAGTTCCTTGAGATCGCCCATGCTTTGACTTCGGGCTGCGTGGTGACCGACGTCCGCATGCCGGAGATGAGCGGTCTCGAACTGGTGCGGCGCATGAAGACCACCAGCGTCAACTTGCCGGTGGTGGTGATCACCGGCCATGGGGATGTGCCGCTCGCCGTCGAGGCCATGCGGGCGGGCGTCGTCGACTTCATCGAGAAGCCCTTCGACGACGGCGTGCTGGTCAAGGCCGTGCGCCTCGCCCTGGAGGGACAGGCCAAGGCCGACGTCCACGCCGCCCAGCGTCAGCGCTTCGAGCAGATGCTCGCCACCCTCTCCGTGCGCGAGCGCGAGGTGCTGCAGGGCGTGATCGCCGGCAAGATGAACAAGGTGATCGCCTACGAACTGGGGATCAGTCCGCGCACGGTGGAGGTCTACCGCGCCAACGTCATGAACAAGACGCAGGCCCACGGGCTCTCGGAACTGGTGCGGATCGCGCTGCTCGCCGGCTTCGAGGTTTGAGGCGAATCAAGGTCGCAGCCCTTGGGCTGCATCATGATCGATCTATGATCGCGAGCCTCCCTGACCGCCGCCCCCTGGTCTACGTGGTCGATGACGACGAGGCGGTCTGTCAGGCGCTGGCGTTCGCCCTCGACCTGGAGGGGTTCGCCGTGGAGGTCTGCCGGACGGCGGAAATCCTGCTGCTCAGGGACTTTCCCGACCGGAACGCCTTCCTGGTGCTCGACGAGCGGCTGCCAGGCATCTCAGGCCTGGAAGCGTTGCGCCGGCTGCGCGCCCGCGGCGTGACCTTGCCCGCCGCCCTCGTCACCACCCATCCCAAGCCCGCACTCCGCTCCGCAGCCGCGGTCGAGGGCGTGCCGATCCTCGAGAAGCCCCTGCTCGGTGACATGCTGCTGGCGACGGTGAAGGCGGGTCTCAGTCTCGCCGATTGACTCCCTTCAAGGCGAACCGGCCCGGTCCGGCCCATCGTCGCCCATCTGCATGGCGATCCCGTGCATAGGGTCGCGGACGCCTAGGTCGCCGGCGTCAGCACCTTCGCGAGGGTGCTGACGACCCGGCGCAGCTGGACGGGCTTCTCAAGCCTTTGAACCTCAGCGAATTCGCTCGGGATCACGTCCTGATCGTAGCCTGTGACGAAGACGAACGGGATGTTCTCGTCCTTCAGCTTTTCGGCCAGCTCGAACGTGGGGCCCGATCCCAGGTTGATGTCGAGCAGGACAGCGTCGGGGCGCGCCTGGGCGAGTTCCTCCCTGGCGTCGGCCTCCGTGGCGCACGGCCCCAGCACCTCCGCTCCGGCTACGCTCAGGGCGCGCGCCGCGTCGGTGGCCAGATCAAAGTCGTCCTCGACCACCAGCACCCGGCATCCACTCAGATCGGCTTCGCCCGACATGTCCAGCGTCCTCCAAAGAGGGTCGCCCGCTGCCGCGCACCCGTTTCCAGGACTCGCGCCGGGCTCCAGCGTGAACTCAAGATGACGTTGCGCTCCGCCCGGGGAAATGACCAGCGTCCCACGCCTGTTCAGCTCATAAGGTATGCGGCCGACCTGGAGCGCGCGCGCCACCAAGGATGAAGCCGAGCCTGTTCTCGGCGCCTGGTGTGCGAAACTGGCCGCGGCGGAGCCAGGCGAAGGTTCGACGTGACAGCTGGCGGTCGCCGCCGTGGACGCGCCGCCGGCCGACGACTTGGCCACTCTGATCGGCGCCTAGACCTTCATGGTCCTATGGGGATGCGTGTTCGAGGATTTCCTGCATGCCGGCAGTCGAGGGCGATCTTGCGATCTGTCCGGGGAACCGATCCCACGAACCCTATTCCCCTCTCCGCTCGGATGTTTCTTCTGAGACGGCTGTTTCCTCCGGGGAACGTTTGGCGGCGGCCTTCGCCGCGGCTTTGGCGCTCTTCACGCGCTCGCGCTCCAAGCGCTCGAACTGGTAGTTGGGCTTGCGCGCCATAATGTCCCTTCCCTTAACTTCGGGCCTTACGCGCAGCGTACTTGGCGTCGCGCTTGGCTTTTGCTTCCGCCGCAGTGAGCGCCTTGCGCTCCTTGCGGGCCCCTCGTTTCAGCGCGAGCGCCTCGGCCTCTGCCGCCGCCTGGATGCGTAGCTGTTCGGCCGCGGCGTCCGCCGCTCCCTGCTTCTTCGCAGCTCTGAGCGTGGCGCGTTCCGCGCGCACTCCGGCCAGGCGTTCTTTGCGCATAGCTTCTCGCTCGGCATGCAGCGGATCGGTCTGGGTCGGCTTGTGCTGCAGCTTGCCGAGGAGCGAACGTTTGGCGTCCGCAGCGCTCTTCAGGCGATCGGCGAAGCCGACATTAAACTGGTTCTTCATTGGGTTCTCCCGCAGTCAGCTCGGCCGATCGTGTCAGACGGAGCAGTGGCGAAGCGCACGGGGCCCGCCCTATGCGCCGGCGGCTGGCTTGAGGTGAAGGACCGGGCGAGCCGGAGCACGCTTTAGGGGCGGCGGCGCAGGCGGTTTTCCAATGATCCCAGGGGCCGCGCGACGGCGCGGCCGGATGACGGTGGTAAAAGACATTTAGCTCCGTAGTGTTGTGAGGCCCGTCGGGCGTCGAATGGTCATGACCTCGTCGAGGCCGATGCCGGGACGCAGATCAAGCGTGAACAGGGAGTTGCTGTAGGACGGCACGGCGCCATGGCTCGGCTCGAACGCGAGGTCGGGTGCGCCGTCGGCCTTCAATGGTACGGTGCAGCGATGCTGCTGATCCGGGCTCATTTCAGGATGCTCCGATCGCCTTCGCCGCTCCGCGACTGCAGCCGCCGAAGCACATCCGACGCCTCGGTCAACGTGAGGCCCTTCCTGACGCGCGGACGCCAGGACCACCGTTTCGCCGGTCCAGCGGTCGAACGCGGTCCAACCGGCTGCGTCTCGCCTCAAATCGAATTGCTGAGTCATGTGTGCGGATGGCCGTGGCGCTCAGCGCCACGGCCGACCGCGCTAGGCCGCTTGAAGCTGACCCGCCGAAGTCTTGCCGCTGCGGCTGTCTCGCTCCAGCTCGAAGCCGAGCTTTTGGCCTTCCTGCAGCGACGTCATACCTGCACGCTCGACGGCGGAGATGTGCACGAAGACGTCCGCGCCGCCATCCTCAGGTTGGATGAAGCCGAAGCCCTTTTGGCCGTTGAACCACTTCACAGTACCGGTTTGCATAAGTCTGTCCCTTTCGGACATGAGTTCTCACGCTCGAAACGAGCGACAAGATCAAATTTTCGAAGAGGGTCGGATGTTTTTCCAGGGCACTGAGCAGAGCTCTTGCTCGGAAGATAGGCGAACCAGCGCGAGTATTTGATGGAAATCATCATGCCACGCCCCGTGGGCATCGTCCATATGTATTTCCAAATAAACTCCAGACGCTGCTGACCTCCGCATGGTAGGCGTGACAGATGCGAGAAACACTTACAGGCGAAATCCTCAGCGTTGGAAGGCAGGGCGGGATTTGGTCCGTCACCGGCGGCGGACAGTCGTTCGGGCGCTCGACCCATAAGGATGTCGCCAGTGCCACGGCGCTTCATCGGGCGCGCGACCCCTTCGACAAAGGCCGGGCCTGCGAGGTGCGGGTGTTCGGCGAGACGAGCCGGTGGAGAGAATAGAGATGCGGGAACGTCAGCCGGAGAAGGTTTCCGCTGGGTCACCGGATAACCGCTTCCGCGCAGCGATCGCGAATGCGCTCGCGAGTGGAGCCTCACTGGACCAGATGACCCTGCGCCTCACGCTTCGGGACGCGAGCCTGCTCGCGCGGGATCGCATGACGCCTGTCGAAGACATTGGCTATCGCGACGGCGTGATGCACTTCCTCGGGCTCAAGGTTGAGGCCGGCGGCGTGCCGACCAGCACGTTGGACATCGCAGCGCCTGAACAGTCACAGGAAGCGTGACGTCGTTCCGCTAGAGCTTAGCCGTAAGACATCAATCGTCGGCATCCGCGGCGTCGTTCTTGCTCACCTCTTCATCAGCCCCGCCCTCGCTGATGCTCAAATCGGGTCTTGGCGGCATCGCTAGCGTCAAGCCTGCGTAACCCTCTTCCCGGCCAATCGAGGCCAGGTAAGCGGCGCCCTCCGGCGTTATGTCCCACCCCTGTCGACTTCGCTGCGCCAGGCCGAGCTCTGTCAAACGTCGCGCGTCTGCGATGTTCACGAAGGCGGTGAGCGTCCCAGCCTTCTTCTCGGCGAGGTTGCGCAGCGCGGCCGTCTCACTTGCCGTCAACATATCGGGACTCCTGTTCCCTGCGTGGCCGTGCGCACAGCCACCTCGAGATCGACGTAGTCGCTGGGATCGCCAACGTAGCTGCCAACGATAGGGAGAACCTGCGCGGAGGATCTGCCCACGGCGACCTTTACAAGGCCGGCGGCGCTCATTCGACCGTTGGTTGGATCGAAGGGGATCCAACCCGGACCCGGTATGTAGACCTCCGCCCAAGCACAGGTGGCGTACGCGCCGCCAGTTCGGAGGAGTCGACAAGCAGGCGCCGCGGCGCAGACCCAGCGCCTCACTCGCCGATTGGGTATTTTCTTCTGATCGAAGCTTATAGCAGATCTGCGCGCCGACGCCGCTGTTCAGGCTCCGGCTCTCGATGACCAGTTCAGAGGCGGCGCCCGCCAACGTCGCCGTTGCGATGCAGGTCTCGAACAGGTCCGTGGACCAGACAAGCGCGGGGGTTGGGCTGACCAGGAGGCTATGGTCGAGAACATCGAGCCCAAGCTCCGCCCGCGGGCGGAGTATCAGTTTGCGCGGATTGAATGCGACAGCACGCGAGAAGCGGTAGGTGCTCGTGTGATGGATGCTCACGCGCACGTGCGACGTCTCCGCTTGGCCGCTTGGACGTCCTGATCGCCTAACTGGGAAGCGTCAGCCCTTGCGTCCGGCAGACGGCTTGGCCGCCCCTCTTGGCGCAGGCTCAAGGTACGATCGGCTGGCCACCGGCGGTTTCGCCTTCGGCTGCTTGGGCTTTCGCGCTTCCCGGTTCGTTCTCTTCTGTCCCTTGGCCATCGGCGTCCTCCTTCGGCAGCTGCCGGTCCCGAGCATCGAAAGCAAAGCTGAGCAGCACGTCGTCCGGGCGAGCGCCCGGGCTCTCGGCGCGCCCGGTAACCGTGAGACGGACGCAGGCGCCGGCAGGCAAGGCTAGCCCTGGCATGGGAACGGCTCCGCCGGTCGAAGGATGAGCGCAGGCACAGGGCGAACGGACGCCTTGGCGATCATCTCGCGCGCATGAGTGCTGCGCCGATCCTCGAAGGCGGCGAGCGCGAACCAGACCGATGCGGCCGCTTCATGCCTGCGCCGCACCTGGAGCAAAGTGCTGGAGTCGGCGTGGGCGAGCGCTTGCTGCGCCTTCACCCGGTACTCGGCGCCTCGGACGTCGCTGGCGAGCATAACTACTGTCCTCCGCTAAATGGGTTCGGAGGCCGCGCAGCGGTGTGACCGTCCGCGAACAGCGAGAACAGGAACGGGAGCAGCAGGGCGCCAAGGGCAAAGCCCGCGGACGCCACGAACAGAACGGACATGAATGTCTCGAAAGCGCGCCGTGTCGGAGATGATCGACCGCTTGGCTCTCGGCACAGGACCGACGGCGCCATCAGTAGATGGTGCGCCGGGGCGCCGCTTTCAAGGCGCGGGCGAGGCCTGCCCTCCAGATCGGCAGCCTATCGGAGAGTGGCGCCCCGGGCTCACCGGCCAGAAGCGCGCGACCGACATCCGGTTCGATGACTCTCGTATTTGCAGCAGCTGGAACTGCAACCCGCAGGCGCCCGCCACCTCCTGCTTGATCTAAGCGCAGCGACTATTTCCAGGCGTCCCCGGGACAGGCCCAGTCGGACACGCTAAGGTGCGGTTGGCCCCATGGCGCGGCCTCGGGGAAGGCTCGATCAGATGCCCTCGACCAAAGCTAACGACGAGTTGGAGCAGCGCATGCTCGCGACCGAGCGCCTGCTTGGGACGCTGATCGCGATCCTGTCCGCTCGCGACCCTCGCCTCCTCGACGAACTGCAGGCGGTCTTCGCGAGCCCCGACTTCGCCGACGACGAGGCGGGGCGCGCAGCTTCGGCCACCTGGGGCCGGATCGCGGGTGAGTTGAAGGCGACGGGCCTCCTCGTGCAGAGCCTCGGTGACGACGTTCCCCACTGACACCCGAGGGCACGGCGCGCGCCCAGTCGGTCGGCTCGAGAATGGCGAGACCGGGGCCATGAGGGACGTTTCAGTGTGCAGGCCTCGCAATCTGCATCGCGCCTCCCCACCTCCTGACCGGCGCCGTCGGGCGTGTGCCGCCACCGAAGCGGTTGATCTCGTCGGATGCGGCGCGAGCGGAAATGATCATGTCCACGCTCCTTTTAGGGTTCAGGCTCGCTGCGCAGGGCCTTCACGCCACTGATAACCCGCTTTCACTGACCCGAGCCTCGGGCCGGCGCACATCGTCGAGCAAAACAGAGGCGATCCGATGAGCTTCGCTTCCTGGTGGCGCGGCGCCTTCCCCTCGGAGGCGGAGGTAAGGGCCGAGATTTGGACGCTGGGAAGCCGTCATTGCGGATGGCCTCTGGAGGGCGCGCGTGAGGAACTCAAGTCCCGTGGCCTTCCAGCGGCTCGCGCACAGCTCCTGCGCGCCTGCGTCCGCGAGTTGGAGCGCCGATGAACTCCGTCAGTACCTGAACGGCCGAGGATCATCGCCCGGCCAGCGCGAGATCAAGCAAACCCTCCTTCAGTAGCCTCTGCAGGATGCGGTCGACGTGCACGACGCTGAGGCCCGTGGGGTTCCAGCAGCAGATGGCATTATTCGCTCATAGGCGGTGTGACGAGCACTACATCCATGCCAGCCGTCGCGCGCAGGATTTCAGTCAGCCCGCAGGGATTTTGCCGGGCGCGCAACACAGGGCTGGCGTCCACAAATCCCATGTCTATTTGGACGGCCGCGCCGCGCACGAGCCCATGCGTCGTGTTAGCCTTGGGACCTGACTCAGGACCGGCGGAGCGCGTGTGTGACTGAAGCGGACGGCGCGGCGGCGCCCTTAGGCCAGCATTTCGTCCCGATCTGCGCCATCGGCGCATCGGCAGGCGGCGTGGTCGCGCTTCAGAACCTATTCCGCCAGCTTCCTGCCGACCTGGGCTTCGCCTACGTCGTGATCCTCCATCTGTCGCCCGACCTGCCGAGCGCGCTCAGCGAAATCCTGTCGGCCTGCACCCGAATGTCCGTTCATCAGGTGCAGGACAGCCCCAAGTTGAAGCGCGACTGCGTGTACGTCATTCCGCCGGACCGCGAATTGGTGATCGAGGGCGACAACGTCAGCGCAAGACCCTTCAAGGAGCCCCGAGGCCAGCGAGCGCCGATCGACGTGCTGTACCGGTCGATCGCGGCAGCACGCGGCGACGGCGTGGCCATGGTGCTGTCGGGGGCAGGCGCCGACGGGTCCGTCGGCGTCAGGGCGATCAAGGAAGCTGGCGGCGTGGTCTTTGTACAGGAGCCGGCCGAGGCGGACTTCGCCCCGATGCCCCAGAACGCCATCGCGACCGGCGCGGCGGACTTTGTCGGACCCGTGGCGGCATTGGCCGACCGCCTGGCGGACGTCGCCAGGAGCAAGGAAGCGGTCCGTTCTCTCGACCTGGATGGCGCCGCCAATGACTTGCGGAGGATCGTGGGATTCCTGCGAACCCGCACGGGTCACGACTTCTCCGGCTACAAGCGCGCGACGGTGATGCGGCGGGTGGCGCGCCGCATGCAGGTCTGCCGGGCCGAAAGCATCGCGGCCTATGCCGAGTACCTCATGGCGACGCCGGAAGAAGCGAAGGAGTTGTTCGCCGACCTGCTGATATCGGTGACACAATTCTTCCGGGACCACCGCTCGTTCGAGGCGCTGCAGCGCCACGCGGTGAAGGGCATATTCGACGACATCGAAACCTTGGGCGAGGACGGCATCCGCGCCTGGGTGGTGGGCTGCGCCACCGGCGAAGAAGCCTACAGCGTCGCCATCCTCCTCCTGGAAGAGGCAGAGCGCCGCAAGGTGCAGGTCCCTATCCAGCTCTTCGCCACCGATCTCGACGAAGGCGCGCTGGCGACGGCGAGAGAGGGGCGCTATCCCAAATCGATCGAAGGCGACGTGTCCGAAGAGCGCCTCGCACGGTTCTTCGTCGATGAAGGGGCGCACTACCGCGTGCGCAAGGAAGTGCGCGAGACAGTCCTCTTCGCACTGCACAGCGTGCTGAAGGAGCCGCCGTTCATGCGGCTCGATCTCATCAGCTGCCGGAACCTGCTCATCTACCTGGAACGCAGCCTGCAACAGCAGGTCTGCGCCGTTTTCCACTATGGTCTGAAATCCGCCCGCTTCCTGTTCCTCGGCTCAGCAGAGACGGCATATACGGCGGCCGACCTCTTCGCGCCTCTCGATCGCGAGTCCCGCATCTACGCCGCCAAGCCGAGCGCGTCGCACACGCTGCCCATCCTGCCGCAATTCCCGACGCCTGAGCGACTTCAGCTCGCGCGTCCGGCGGCGTCCGCCTTCGAGCCGCCCAGCGCCCAGCCCGGGGCGGCCCACGCCAAGGCGCTGGAACAATCCGCTCCGCCGAGCGCGCTCGTGGACGCCGGTCAGAACATCCTTCACCTGTCCGAAACGGCAGGCCGCTTCATCCTGCACGCGGCCGGACCGATGTCGCGGCAACTGACCGCCGTCGTGCGGCCCGAACTGCGGCTCGACCTCAAGCTTGCCCTGGCCCGCGCACTGGACCAGCGCCAGCCGACCATAACCCCGCCCGTGGTGGTGTCCTTCGAGGGTGAGCGGCGGCGCGTCTCGGTCCACGTCGCTCCCGCGCCCACGGAGGGAAGGTTCGATGCTCAAGCTCTGGTTTTCTTCCTCGACAGCGGCCCAGTCGCCGAGGATGAGTCCGATGCGGAAATGGATGCCCATCCTGAGGAGGTGCGGCGGCTGCATGCCGAGCTGAAGGCGGTGCAGGAAGCCCTGGTCGCCAGCCGCAGCGGCCACGACGCCACCATCGAAGACCTGCGAGCCGCCAACGAAGAGCTGCAATCGACCAACGAAGAGTATCGTTCGACGGCCGAAGAACTCGAAACGTCGCGTGAGGAGCTTCAATCTATCAACGAGGAACTTCGGACGCTAAACGCGGAACTGAAGAGCAAGTTCGAGGGGCTCTCCACCGCCCACAGCGATCTGCAGAACCTGACAGCTGCGACCGAGATCGGCACCCTGTTTCTGGACAGCGAGCTGCGCATCAAGATGTTCACGCCGCCAATCGCGGATTTGTTCAACATCACGCAGGCCGACCTTGGGCGTGAGGTGACGGATTTCACCCACCGCCTGGATTATCCGGCCCTCGTGGATGACGCTCGTCAGGTCCTCCACCAACTCGCCCCCGTCGAGCGGGAGGTCCGCAGCAGCACCGGCCTGTGGTACGTCGTGCGGGTCAGACCTTATCGCACCATCGAGAACCGCATTGATGGCGTGGTCCTGACCTTCGTAGACATCACTCATAGACGGGAAGCGGAAACAGCGCTCAGCCGCTCGGAACAGCAATTCCGCGCTCTTGTGGAGGCCACGGCGCCGATTGTCTATCGCATGAGCCCGGCTTGGGATGAGATGCGGGAGCTGATCGGCGGCGGCCTGCTCTCGGATAGCCAAGGGAGTAATCCGGTCTGGCTCGACCGCTACGTTCCGGCGGAAGATCAGCCCGCCGTCTTGTCGGTGATCGACACCGCGGTGCGCTCCAAGAGCGTCTTCAACCTTGAACACCGGGTCGTGCGGCTGGATGGCACGGTCGGCTGGGTGCAGTCCCGCGCGGTTCCACTGCTCGACGAGGCGGGCGAGATCATCGAATGGTTTGGCGCGGCAGCCGACGTGACTGCGCGCCATCGGGCGGAAGAGGCGCTACGCGATAGCGAGGAGCGCCTGCGCGTCCTGATCGAAGGGGTGCCTCAGCTCCTCTGGCGCGCGGATGACCGCGGCTCCTGGACCTGGTCGAGCCCGCAGTGGACGCAGTTTGCCCGGCTTTCGGAGGCGGAGAGCCGCGACCGCGGATGGCTGACCGCCGTCCATCCCGCCGACCGGAAGGCTGCTGAAGCCGCTTGGTTGGCGGCGAGGGAGAACGAGCAGTTTGAGGTGGAGTGCCGGATCAGAAACGCCGAGACCTCCAATTATCGATGGTTCCAGGGGCGCGCCACGCCGAGGGTCGACACCCAGGGAAATTTCGTCGAGTGGCTCGGCACCTTCACCGACGTGCATGACCTGCGGGCCTTGCAGGAGCACCAACGCGTGCTGCTGTCCGAATTACAGCACCGCGTGCGCAATTTGCTCGCCGTCATCCGCGCCATCGCCGCGCGCACGGCTGCAAACAGCGAAGCCGTGGAAGACTTCGCGTCTCACCTGGAAGGGCGTCTGGCATCGTTGGCGCGCACACAGGTGATCCTCACCCGGTGTCCGGGCGGAAGCGTGGATCTTGAATCGATGGTGCGCGAAGAACTGCTCGCTCAGGCCGCTCAAGAAGCGCAGGTCGACATCGACGGCCCCACCGTCGAGCTGTCCGCGAAGGCTGCAGAGTTCCTGTCGCTCGCCATCCACGAACTGGCGACCAACGCCTTGAAGTACGGCGCACTGGCCACGCCTGACGGACGGATCAAGATCCGGTGGAAGACACGGCGACGAGACAAGCTTGAGTGGCTGACGTTCCATTGGACGGAGTCCGGCGTCAGCGTGGCTACGGCGTCGCCGCGACGAAGCGGATTCGGCACCGAGCTGATCGAGCTCCGGGTCCCTTACGAACTGAAGGGCGAAGGGCAGCTTAGCCTCGTCCCGGGTGGAATGAGGTGTGAAATCACCTTCCCCATGGCCCCAGCCAGGAGCATCCTGGCGACCGACAGCGCCACCGACGGACCGCGGTAGACCTCTCGTGATCAATCTTTCAGGCCGTCGGGTCCTGGTGGTCGAGGATTCCTTCTATCTGGCCATGGACGTCGCAGACATCATCCGGGACGCCGATGGAGAGGTCGCCGGCCCCTTCCACAGTGCGCGGGATGCGCTGAAGGCTCTTGTCCAAAGCGCGCCCGACTCCGCCTTACCGGACGTGAAGCTGGGGGAAGTCGCGAAGGCGCGCATGGCCGCGGTGTAACTGCGGATCGCTGCGGGATCCGTGCCCGCGCCGTTCATGAAGTGCGGCCCCGGCCGAGCAACTCCTCCACCGCCTATCCGCTGAGCTCAACGAACAGCCCGCCCTGCTGCTGGACGGCCTCAAACTGGCGGCCTGCTCGAATGCGGGCGGCGGTGTCGGCATGTCCGGTTGGATTGATGCGGAGGGCTCGCCCTTGAGCGACATCGTCCCAGATGCGCAGATCTCACCGGTACACACAAGATTTTTGCAGATACAATTCTATTCTATCACCCGATTTGAGAAATTTACTCGGCTAAACATCTGCATTCGGTTCAAGATATTATTTCGTTTTAATTCGACTTTTATTTTTGGACCATTGATTTTTTACATATCGCCCCTTAGATATAGAGGGTCGGGATTGAGCACGTCTCATCCCAAGGAGCCTCACCTAATGCGAATTCAAACCCTGGTCGCCGGCGTCTGCGCCGCGGCCCTCATTCCCACTGCGGCGCTCGCCCAGCAGACCTGCGAGCAACGTCAGAACAACCGCGTCGCCGGCACCGTCGTCGGCGCCGGCGTCGGCGCGGTGGCCGGCAGCGCCGTCGCGGGCCGGGGAAACCGGAGCGAAGGCGCGGTCATCGGCGGCATCGCCGGCGCGCTGATCGGCAACCAGGTCGCCAAGGGCCAGCCCGACTGCACGCGGGCCTACGGGTTCTACGACGACAACGGCGCCTGGCACGCCAACGCGGTCGCCCGCAACAATGGGACAGGCTACTTCGACCGCAGCGGCAACTGGGTCGAGGGCGCCCCCCGCGGCCACTACGACCGCGACGGCCGCTGGGTACAGACCATCAACGACGCTTCGGCGGCCGGCTACTACGATAGCCGCGGCCTCTGGGTCCCGGCCTCAGCCGACGGCTACTACACGCAGGACGGCAGCTGGGTGGCCGCGGCCGCACCCGGATATTACGACCGCTCCGGCCGCTGGATCGCGGAACCCTCGACCGGCCGCTACAACGCCGACGGCGTCTGGATGTCCGGCCAGGCGAGCGGCCGCCGCAACGCCCAAGGGGTGTGGGTCGCCGACCCGCAGCCCGGCTACTACGACAACGGCCGCTGGGTCCGCGGCGAGACGGTCGGCTACTACGACACCCGCGGCCGCTGGACCTCGACGGACGGGCGCCAGCAGCGCGTCGACTATCCGAATTCCCAGGGCGGCGGCCAAAGCATCGACGAGCGGCAGGCTTCGCTCGACCGGCGCATTCGCCGCAACATGGAGAACGGCAGGCTCAACCGGGCTGAAGGGCACGGGGCGCTGCGCACGCTCGCGGCGATCGAGCGCGAGGAGCGGTCGCTGCGCACCCGGCAGGGTAACCTCAGCCCCCGCGGCCGCGCGATCATCACCGCACGGCTGGACCGGCTAAGCGATACCATCCGCGAGGATGTACGCGACGACCGCTAGGGCAGGCGCTGACCGATCCGCCGCTGGCCCCCGTACGGGCCCGCGGCGGACGTCCGGACCCCGCGCCGCAACACGGCGCGGGGTCCTCTTATTTGATCCTGCATGGACTCTCGCACGCTGGCTGAAAGGCTCGATCCGCTTCCATGGCGGCGAACACGCGAACATCATCGCTCGCCGGTGGACTTCTCAACAGCCTGCTAGGCGTCCACTCCCAAGGACGGGGCTCCGAGCCCTAGTAATTCAGACCGCAAGCACCCATGTAGGGGGTGCGCCGTCGGGCGTGTGCCGCCACCGAAGCGGTCGATTGCTTCCGACGAGACGTTTCTTCGGGAACATTAATGGCTCCGCTCTTTGTAGCGTCAGCGCTGAGCGTGCTCGGCGCGCTTGCCCTGCCGCCGATCTTCGCCCTGCTCGGCAGGAGGCGGAGCCCTTGAATTCCGCCCAACCTCACGAATCTCTGGCGCGCGAGAACGCCTATCTGCGCCAGCGGGTCGCACAGCTTCAGGATGACGTGACCGCGATCACCGCAGAGGCCGAGCGCCTCCGGCAAATCGTCGAACGCCTTCATGGCCGCACGGCCCAGCGCCCGCCAAATCCGCTCGGCGGGGGCCAATGACGGCCATGCGAAAGCGTATGGCCAGAGCGGCCGAATATCGCCGGCTTGCGATTGCCGCCGGAGCCCTGGCGGAAACAAGTCTGCTGGCCAACGTCCGCGAGAAACATGAGCAAGCTGCCGCGAAGTGGACGGCGCTCGCCATTCTGGGCGAGCGGCCAATCCAACCACGGCCTGCCCAAGCGGGAAAACCCAGTTTTCCTAGAGTCGACGGAGACGCACCATGCATCGCATAGACCTTCCAGCCGGCAGGACGGTCCGGATGACGGCGACGGCGCGCCCCAATCTCGGGAATCATCGATGGGGCATGCGTTTGTTCACAGCGAGCGATACGGAGCCTAACGCGCCATCGCGCCTGAACTATGGGTCGCAGATTGGAGGACGGGATTGTGAACAGCGGATCGAGGTACCGCCCCAAGACAAGGATTGCCGGATCGAGGTGACCTGCGGTCACTCAATTGCCGGCGGCTGGCAAGACCGGCAAGGCTCGGTCGAGGACGACACGCCCGGTCTTCTGGTGATTGGCTTCTCCGATCCGTCCTCGTCCGTGAGCCAGACAGCCGATGTTGTCCTCAGCTTCGCCTTTGCCGATGCCAAACAGCTGGAGGCGTCGGAGTGACGACACTGACGAGCTCAAAGCGGCCTACAAGCCAGGTCGGCTCATGCTGCTTCGGCATGCGTAAGAAGGAGCAACGCCAATGAGCCGCTCCTCGAACGAAGATGCACAGATGACCATCTCTCACCCTCAGCACACCGAGCTCGCCTCAACCTCGGAGGCCACTGATCAGGTCATACAGCGGTGGCGGGACCTGCGAGAAATGATGATCCGTCAGTTGGACATGTTCCAACGCGGCGGCCTGACGCTGCTTTCGAACAATGTAGACGTCTCGTCGTCAGCCATCGCAGATCTCAAGACCAACATCCTTGAGTTCGACGCACTGATTTCCCAGCGGCCATCAGACGTTCAGCGTCATACGCGCCGCAGCCCGTCTCGAACGGAGAAAAAATCAACATGACCTTCCGTCCCCTGGGAGACCGCGTCCTCGTCAAGCGCGTCGAGGAAGAAGAGATGAGCCGGGGCGGAATCATCATTCCCGACACCGCCAAGGAAAAGCCGCAGGAAGGCGAAGTCGTCGCCGTCGGTCCCGGTGCGCGGGACGACAGCGGCAAGATCCAGTCGCTGGACGTGAAGACCGGCGACCGCATCCTGTTCGGCAAATGGTCCGGCGCCGAGGTTAAGCTCGACGGCAAAGACCTGCTGATCATGAAGGAAAGCGACATCCTGGGCGTGCTGGAGGCCTAAACGGCTCC
>Ga0068859_100001471_pt1 | contig 24005 bp, 22 predicted proteins | sample KBSSwiS22_FD_66585 | JGI IMG/M metagenome (GOLD analysis project Ga0068859, IMG submission 66585) | Switchgrass rhizosphere microbial communities from Kellogg Biological Station, Michigan, USA - KBS Switchgrass S2-2 | ecosystem: Host-associated > Plants > Roots > Rhizosphere > Soil ...
GCCACCACTATTTCCGTAGTCGGCTGTCACAGAAATTTGATAAGAAAGTGTATCGCCTTTATAACCAGTTTGGCTGCTTAAATAACCCTCGCCATATACGATCTGGTCTTTTGGATACCCCATAGTAAAAATGGGTTCGGCAAGGTTCACAGCTTTACTAATGCCATATGGGAGTGACTTGTAAGGAACAAAATCTTTATCATTTATTTTTAAAACAGCAATATCACGTGCATTATCCTGCATACAAACCGTAGCTAAAAATTGCTGTCCTTTTTCATTGGTGGCAATAATAGTTTTGCCCTGTAAAACGTGTGCATTGGTAATAAGATAGCCCTGCCCATCTATTAAGAAACCGGTACCACCTGATATGGGGGTTGCCTTTGTGTCAATTAAACTCTGCTTTACATCATTAAGTCCCTTCTTTGTTTCATTTACACCTTTATCCAGGGCGTCTATTTTTCTGCTTAATTGTTCTAACTGAACCTGGGGATTGGTTTTATTATTATAAACAGAAGTCAAACCCGCTGAAACAATAGAAACAATACCAGCAATAGTAGCTGCAACTGCAACAATGCGTTTATATTTCTTCCAAACAAAAACCACCTTAGCCTTGCCATGTATAGTAGGGCTGATAACACCTTCATCTGTAAGTTTAGCTTCCGTTTCTACCAATGAATGTTTAAAATTCCTGGTATTGCTGTATTTATCTACTTCATTAAGAAAAAAAGTATGCTCCACCACCATCTGGTCTACTTCAGGATTGCTTTTACGCATTTCTTCCAAATAAGTTCTTTCCTCAGCAGACATTTCTCCCTTAAGGTATCTTTCAACAGCGTCAAGTAATACTATGTCCTCCATTTTATTGTCCATTTTTATATTGTGCAAAGAATAATTTTTTCAATCGCATCAGGCATTTATATTTCTGGGTTTTTGCGTTATCGGCATTGGTATACCCAAAATCTGCTGCTATTTCCTGCATATGCTTCTTTTGTATATAATAAGCATCTAGCAAGCTTTTACAGGGTTCCCCGATCTTGCTCATGGCCATTTCCATTAAAGTAAAATCGGCATTCAGTTTTTCATGCGCTTCCAGGTCTTCCTCTACAGGTACCGTTTCCTCCATATTTTCCAAATTGCCACCATAACGCTGCATTTGAGTAAGCCTTTTTAGCCAAAGCCGCCTGCAAACCGAGTAGATATAGGTCTTAATCTGGCTGCTTAATTCAAAACTTTCTGTCCGGGCCTTCTCAAATAACACGATCATGGCCTCCTGGAAAATATCCCTTGCATCATCATAGGAGCCATTATTGTTCAGTATAAATGCCTGAATCATAGCATAATTAGCTCTGTAAATCGTTTCAATGGCCTGTTTATCGTTCTCTGCCAATCCTTTTAATATCAGTTTGTCTTCTTCTAAAGTGCTCACCCGGTTTATATTAATACGGTTAATGATTATTGGTAACCCAAAAAAAAGTAAAAAAAATAATTAAAGAAGGGGTTACCTTTTTCAAATATCGGTATAAACATGAAATTATAATTTTTAAAAATTAAACAAACAAAAATGAAAAAAGTATTTTTAGCAATCGCAGTAGCTTCTGTATTTACTGCTTGTAATGGTGGTGAATCAACTCCAAAGACAGCTGCTGATTCAACTGTAAAAGCTGCTGATTCAACTGTAAAAGCTGCTGATTCAACTGTAAAGAAAATGGATTCTACAGTTAAAACTATGGATTCTACAGTTAAGAAAATGGCTGCTGACACAACTAAGAAGAAGTAATTCAAAACCGGCAACAGGTTGCTTGTTTAATATAGCCGGTTCTGCATAAAGATTTTCATATGGCAAGCAATCGTTAAAGTCCCTCTTAATTTTTAGGAGGGATTTTTTTTGTTGGTATAAGGTTGTTTTACTATTTTTGATCTTCAATGATGAACAAAGGCAACCATAGCTTCTTTTATTTTAGCTACTATTTTAGAAATAGGCCGGGATGCTTTTGTTAAAACTGAACACTAAATAAACAGACTAACATAAAAGAATCCCGGCTAAAAGGCCGGGATTTTTGTTTGCCCCAAAGCCCCAAACCCCTAAAGGGGCTTACAGGCAGAATAAAACTTTTAAAGAGTATTTTAAAATGAACAGAGAAAAAAATAAAGAAGACAGTAGCGGCCTAAGTTCCCCCTTCAGGGGGGCAGGGGGCAGAGTTTCGATACAGGGGTTTGAAGGTAGCTTTCACCAGGTTGCAGCGCAACAGTTTTATGGAAAGGATACTTCGGTTATTTGTTGTGCTACTTTTAAAGAAGTAATAAAAATTGCTGCAGATAAAAAGCAAAGTGACGGCGGCGTAATGGCCATCGAAAATTCCATTGCCGGCAGCATCTTGCCTAATTACAATCTATTGCTGAAAAGCAACTTAAAAATTGTGGGAGAAATATACCTGCAGATAAAACAAAACCTTTTGGTAAATCATGGGGTATCGCTGGATGATATCATGGAAGTGCATTCGCACCCGATGGCTATACAGCAATGCTTTGGTTTTTTAGATAAATACAATTGGAAACTGGTGGAAACAGAAGACACCGCATTAAGTGCCAAACATATTCACCAGCATAAAAATAAACACGTGGCAGCAATAGCCAGTAAGCTGGCTGCAGAATTATATGATCTTGACGTGATCGCTCCCAATATCCATACACTGAAAAATAATTATACCCGCTTTTTAGTATTGCAACGACAGGATACTATAACTGAAATTACGGGTGCCGATAAAGCTTCTATTAATTTTTTTACTGATCATTCAAAAGGAAGCCTGGCAAGAGTGCTTACAAAAATTGCAGATGAAGGTATCAATCTTTCCAAACTGCAAAGCATGCCGATACCGGGCAGCGATTTTAAATATTCTTTTCATGCCGATATGGAATTTGATACTGTAGAACAATTTAAAACCGTAATACAAAAAATTGAAACTTTAACAGAAGGGTTGAGCGTATTGGGCGTATATAAAAACGGAAAGAGTAACAGCACTAATTAAAAATAATAAATGGACACAGCAAAAAGATTAGAAGGCATTGGTGAATATTATTTTTCTCAAAAGTTGAGAGAGATAGATGCAATGAATAAAGATGGTAAGAATGTGATTAGCCTGGGCATTGGCAGCCCCGATCTGCCGCCTCATCCTGATGTAATAAAAGTATTGCAGGAAGAAAGCGCCAAACCTAACACACACGCCTACCAGAGTTATAAAGGCAGCCCGGTTTTAAGAAACGCCATTGCCTCCTGGTATAAAAAATGGTATAAAGTGGACTTGAATGCAGATACAGAAATATTGCCCTTAATCGGCAGCAAGGAAGGCATCATGCATATTTGCATGACCTATTTAAACGAAGGCGATTTTGTTTTAATTCCCAACCCCGGGTATCCTACTTACAAAAGTGCAGCTACCATTGCAGGTGGCAAATGCATGGAATACAATTTAACGCAGGAAAATAATTGGTTGCCCGATTTTAAGGAGATAGAAAATAATTTGTACGTGAACAGGGTAAAGATAATGTTTGTGAATTACCCTCACATGCCAACGGGACAACTGCCGGCTGTTGAAGTATTTGAACAATTGATCACGTTTGCAAAAAAATATAATATTCTTATCGTTCATGATAATCCCTACAGTTTTATTTTGAACGATACACCGATGAGTATGCTCAGTGTTGCCGGTGCAAAAGATTGTGTGATTGAATTAAATTCTCTCAGTAAATCTCATAATATGGCTGGATGGAGAGTAGGTGTTTTATGTGGTGCCAAAGAAAAAATTGATGATGTGTTAAGATTTAAAAGCAATATGGACAGTGGCATGTTTTTACCTTTGCAATTAGCCGCAGCAAAAGCATTAACATTAGAAAAGGACTGGCATGATTCCATCAATAAAATTTATACAGCAAGAAGAGAAAAAGTTTTTGAATTACTGGATCTGTTACAATGCAAGTATTCAAAAAAACAGGCGGGTATGTTTGTGTGGGCAGCCATTCCTTTAACATATAAAGATGGATACGAACTAAGTGATAAAGTTTTATACGGTTCAAATGTATTTATTACACCAGGTGGAATTTTTGGTAATGCAGGAGATAAATATGTAAGGGTAAGCTTATGTTGTAAAGAAGAAAATATTGATGAAGCAATAAAAAGAATCAGAAATAATAATTAAAAATTTATGGTTGTTACAGTTGTTGGCGTTGGGTTAATTGGCGGTTCAATGGCATTAGCATTGAAAGAAAAAGGCATAGCACAAAAAGTTATTGGCGTGGGCAGATCGGCCGCAAGCATTGCAAAGGCAATAGAGTTGGGTATTATTGACGAAGCATTACCATTAGATGAAGCAGTAAAACAAAGCGATCTTATTTATGTGTCCATTCCTGTTGATGCTACCATACCGGTAATGTTGCAGGTGATGGACTTATTAACCGATAAGCAAATTGTTGCTGATGCAGGTTCTACCAAGTTTGCATTGTGTGATGCATTGAAAGATCACCCGATGCGTAAACAATTTGTAGCAACGCACCCGATGTGGGGTACAGAATACAGCGGACCTGAAGCCGCAGTGAGAGGCGCCTTTGCAGGCAGAGCTTGTGTGATCTGTGAAAAAGAAAAAAGTGATGCCACTGCGTTAGATACGATAGAAAATATTTACAAAGCTTTAGGCATGCACATCATTTACATGGATGCAGCCAATCATGATGTACATGCGGCGTATGTGAGCCACATCTCACACATCACTTCTTTTGCATTGGCCAATACGGTATTGGAAAAAGAAAAAGAAGAAGATGCAATTTTTGAAATGGCGGGTGGTGGTTTTGAAAGTACGGTTCGTTTGGCAAAAAGTAATTCTGCCATGTGGGCACCCATCTTTATGCAGAATAAAGAGAATGTGCTGGATGTATTGAATGAACACATTTCGCAGTTAAGAAAATTTAAAGCGAGCCTGGAAAAAGAGAATATGGAGTATTTGATAGAACTGATGGAGAATGCTAATAAAATAAAAAGAATTTTGAAATAATGTACCTGGAAGCCCCAGCTTCCAGAATACAAGTAAAAGAAAAATATGATTTTCAGAGAAGCACTAACAACCGACATTAAAGAAATACAGCTGGTAAGAAATGCTGTAAAAGAAAATGTTTTAAGCAACCCGGGCCTGGTTACAGACAAAGATTGCGTGGAGTATTTAACATTACGTGGAAAAGGTTGGGTTTGTGAAGTGGATGGCATAATTGTTGGGTTTGCAATAGCCGACCTGATTGATAATAATATATGGGCATTATTTGTTCATCCTGATTTTGAAGGAAAAGGTATAGGTAAAACATTACATGATACCATGCTGGACTGGTATTTTTTTCAGCAAAAAGAAATGGTATGGTTAAGCACCGCTCCAAACACAAGAGCAGAAAAGTTTTATGCATTACAGGGCTGGACCATAGCAGGTTTATATGGAAAAGGAGAAACAAAATTTGAAATGACTGCTGATGAATGGAAGAAAATACAATTAAAAAATTACGGCGTTTAAAATAAACAATGAACTAAAAAATTAATAATTATAATCATGCAAACAGAAATTCAAACGATGAAAGATTTAATGCAAACCAAATGGAACAAGCGTCCATTGATCATCAGTGGCCCTTGCAGCGCTGAAACAGAAGAGCAGGTACTGGAAACCGCTACCCGCCTGGCTAAAACAGGAAAGATAGATGTACTGCGTGCAGGTATCTGGAAGCCCCGTACCAAACCAGGATTATTTGAAGGTATTGGTACCAAAGGATTACCCTGGTTAGCCAATGCAAAAAAAGTTACCGGTTTGCCCATTACCGTAGAAGTGGCCACTGCAAAACATGTGCAGGATGCATTGCAATTTGATGTGGACATGCTATGGATCGGTGCAAGAACAACCGTAAACCCTTTTAGCGTGCAGGAAGTAGCCGATGCATTGCGTGGTGTTGATATCCCTGTGTTAATTAAAAATCCTATCAATGCTGATCTTGAATTGTGGACCGGTGGTATTGAACGTTTACAAAAAGTGGGCATTAAACAAGTGGGTATGATACATCGTGGCTTTGCTTCTTACGGCAATACCGAATTTCGTAATGCTCCTATGTGGCATTTGCCCATTGAAATGAAACGCAGGTTCCCGGGTATGCCATTGATCTGCGATCCTTCTCATATTTGTGGTAACAGAACCTTATTACAATCTGTTGCACAAAAAAGTATTGACCTTGATTTTGATGGTATCATGTTAGAGAGCCACATTGATCCTGATAATGCATGGAGCGATGCCAAACAGCAAATAACACCGGAGAAATTTTCAGAAATGCTGGATGCATTGGTTTGGCGCCATGAAAATACGGATGCCAAAGAGTTTATAACAGCATTGGCTACACTGCGTGAGCAGATCAACCACCTTGATGATGAGCTGATGACAATACTGGGACAGCGTATGAAAATTGCTGATAAGATCGGCGAATACAAAAAGAATAATAACATCACTATCTTGCAAACCAATCGCTGGAATGAAATTTTAGAGAAAGCATATAAAAAAGGTGAAAAGCTGGGCTTAAGCAAAGAGTTTATCACTAAGTATTATGATGCGATACATTTGGAAAGTATCAATCACCAGAATAACATTATGAATAGCTAAACCCCCTCCGCCCCCTGAAGGGGGAACTAGAAGAGCAAAAATAATTTTTAACATGGTTTGTATATGAAAGAATTAAGACGTCTGGATTTTGAAGATAATGGCAAATTGTCGGACTGCTACGAAGTTTCCCCTTTAGGGGACGGAAGGGGCTTTTCTTACCTGGAACAAATTGTTTCTAAGGGAAATACAGTATTGATAACAGATGAAAATATCTTTCGACTGCAGCAGCAAAAATTTGATGGCTGGAAAACCATTGTGATAAAAGCGGGAGAAGAACATAAACAACAATCAGCCGTAGATTTTATTATTCAGCAATTGATAACACTGGAAGCTGACCGAAAAACTTTTATTGTGGGCGTTGGCGGTGGTGTGGTTACAGATATTACGGGTTATGCCGCTAGCGTGTACATGAGAGGGTTGAAGTTTGGTTTTGTCCCCACCACAATTTTAGCAATGGTGGATGCATCAATAGGAGGCAAGAACGGTGTTGATGTTGGGGTATATAAAAATTTAGCCGGCCTGATAAAACAACCAGAATTTTTGTTGTATGATTATTCATTGTTGCAAACATTGCCTTTTGAGCAATGGGTGAATGGCTTTGCAGAAGTGATAAAACATGCCTGTATAAAAGATGCGATATTATTTTCCACACTGGAGAAATTTACATTGCACGATTTTACAACAGACATGACTTTGCTGGCTGAGCTGGTTGAAAGAAATGTGAACATCAAAACAGCGGTGGTGGTTAACGATGAATTTGAACAAGGCGAAAGAAAGCTGCTGAACTTTGGGCACACCATCGGCCATGCCATTGAGAACCTGCACCATTTGTTGCACGGCCATGCCATCAGTATTGGTATGGTAGCCGCCTGCAACCTGTCAGAAAAACTAAACAATTTCCATTTTGATGAAGCTGCCAGGATTGTGAAATTGCTGGCCAAATATCATTTACCAGTTGATGTAGAAACCGAATACGAAAAAGTATTTGAAGTGTTGAAGATGGATAAAAAACGCAGCAAGAACGACATGAATTTTATCCTCCTGAATAAAATCGGCGAAGCTGTAATTAGACCCATTAATTTAGACGAATTGCATCAGCATTTAAAAGAAATATTATAGTGAAAGTTTTAATAAAACCCTCGGTTATAAGCGGAACATTGATTGCACCTACCAGTAAAAGTTCCATGCAAAGGGCTTGTGCGGCAGCATTATTACATTCGGGTGGAACCGCCATTTTTAATCCCGGGAAAAGTAATGATGATCTTGCTGCGCTTGATATTATACAAAAGTTAGGCGCCACTGTTAGTGTGAATGACAGCGGGGAGGTACAGGTAGCAGCTTCGGGCATTCAACCCGTATCCGGAGAAATTAATTGCGGCGAAAGCGGTTTATCTATTCGTATGTTTACACCCATTGCGGCATTAAGCAATCAGCAGATTGTCATTAACGGAACAGGAAGTTTATTGAAACGCCCCATGGATTTTTTTGATGCAATATTTCCGCAATTGGGTATTAAGGTGGAGTCCAATAAAGGGATGCTGCCTATAAAAATTAAAGGGCCATTGCAGCCAAAAGATATTACTATCGACGGTTCATTGAGTTCTCAATTCTTAACGGGGTTGTTATTTGCTTTTGCAAAAGCAGCAACACAGCAGGTAACTATTACCGTTACTAATTTAAAAAGCAAGCCCTACATCGATCTTACATTGCAGGTAATGCAGCATTTTGGATACAATGTTGAAAACAATAACTACGAATCTTTCGCCATTAAACCAATTAACCAATTAACCAATAAGCCCATTAATTACACCGTAGAAGGTGACTGGAGTGGCGGCGCCTTTTTATTGGTAGCAGGAGCTATTGCAGGAAAAATTGTTGTGAAAGGATTAGATCCGTTTTCCACGCAGGCAGATAAAGCTATTCTGCAAGCAATCATTGCAAGTGGGGCTACCATATCTGTTGAGGAAAAGCAAATTGAAATTGCCCCACCGGTTACAGGCTTGTCAGCATTAAAACCATTCCATTTCAATGCAACAGATTGCCCTGACTTATTCCCTCCTTTAGTAGCCTTAGCAGCTTATTGTAATGGCACATCCGTTATAGAAGGTGTTGGTCGTTTAGCACACAAGGAAAGTAACAGGGGATTAACCTTACAGGAAGAATTTGCAAAGATGGGAGTGGAGATCATTTTACAAGATGACCTGATGATGATAAAAGGCGGGCAAGGTTTAAAAGGTGCAACAGTTCATTCACGCCACGATCACCGCATTGCAATGGCTTGCGCAGTAGCTGCGCTAAAAGCAGAAGGAGAAACTACTATAGAAGAAGCAGAAGCAATCAATAAATCGTATCCTAATTTTTACGATGACTTAATAAAAATAGGTGTAATTTTAAAGTAAATATTTAAGGTTATGAAAACCAATAAAGAAGAAAAGCAATTAATAGCAATTGGGAAGCTTGTAGGAAAGAAAGCACAGGAAGAAAACTTTGCATTAGGATTACCTATTGTAGTGGAGGAAGATGGCTATGTAATTGAAATAAATAAGGATGGAAAGAAAAAGAAGATAAAAAAAATAGTCAAAATAAATTTTCAGAATGCTGTCTAAGAGAGTCAGAGTAATTGCGGGACCAAATGGATCAGGAAAATCTACTTTGTATTTCTTTTTGAAAGAGCAGATTAACACAGGGGTATGGATAAATGCAGATGAGATATTAGATCAATTTAGACGCAAGGGTTTTGTAGAATATGCTACACTGAATTTTGTTCCGGAGAAAAAAATATTTGCTAAATATTGCAGGACAGCATCGGCACAATCATTTATAAGACAATTTGTAATTGCAGATGAGATTGTGAAAATTGGTTTTGGAGAATTTGCACTTACATTCCCTGATAAAAAAATTTCTAACGAGACAGTTGCCTTTCTGTCCGACTTTTTCCGGTATTCATTATCTAAAAATGAGATTACTTTTACAACAGAAACAGTACTTTCTCATCCATCAAAATTATTGTTTTTTAAATCACTTAAAAAGCAAGGGTATAAAACATATTTGTATTTTGTGGCCACAAATTCACCGGAAATTAATATCGGCAGGATAAAGTCAAGAGTTATAAAAGGTGGTCATGCTGTTCCAGTTAACAAAATAAAAGAAAGGTTCTTCCGTAGTATCATATTATTAAGAAAAAGCGTAAAAATATTTGACAGGGTATTTATTTTCGATAATTCCGAAAAGGAGCTTAAATTAATAGTTTCGTATTCAAATGGAGTTATAGACAAAGTTTTTGAGCAACAAATACCAGCATGGTTGGACGCATTGAACATAAAAAAAAGTTATGAATAGTTTTGGACGCATATTCCGGGTACATATTTTTGGCGAATCGCATGGCTATTGCGCTGGTGTAACTATTGATGGTTGCCCTGCAGGTTTGCCTTTAACTGAAGAAGATTTTTTTACAGATATTGAAAGAAGAAAAGGCGGTACCAAAGGAACAACGCCACGTAAAGAAGATGATATTCCTAAAATAATTTCTGGTTGGTTCAACGGAAAAACTACTGGTGCGCCACTTACAATTCTCTTTGAAAATAAAAATACACGCAGTGGTGATTATGAAAAGCAAAGAGCATTTCCTCGTCCGGGCCATGCAGATTTTGTAGCGCATAAAAAATTTGGTGGCTTTGAAGATTTCAGAGGCAGCGGGCATTTTAGCGGCAGGTTAACTGTATCCATGGTTGCAGCAGGAGTGGTTGCAAAAAAAATCTTAAATCACATTACAGTAGCTTCAACCATTTTAGAAATTGGTGGCGAAACTGATTTAGATAAAGGCTTACAAAAAGCCATTGATGAAAAAGACAGCATTGGTGGTATTGTTGAATGCCGTGTAAATAATTTACCTGTTGGTTTAGGTGAGCCATTCTTTGATTCAGTAGAATCAGTGATCAGCCATGCCGTATTTGCAATACCTGCAGTACGTGGTATTGAATTTGGAACTGGTTTTGCAGCGGCAAAAATGTTTGGCAGCAAGCACAATGATGCTATTGCTGATGAATCAGGTAAAACAGTAACCAATCATGCAGGTGGCGTTGTTGGCGGTATTACTAACGGTAATGAATTTGTTTTTCGCATTGTAATAAAACCCACTTCATCTACTCCAAAAGATCAGCAATCTTTAAACTGGGAAACGAATGCGGTTGAAAATTTTTCTATCAAGGGAAGGCATGACCTCTGCATTGCACTTCGTGTACCCGTTGTGCTGGAGGCAGTTACTGCCTTTGTGTTAGCAGACCTGATGATGCTGGAAAATCACATCAAAAGAATTGTTGAGTAAGCTAAACTTTTCAATAACTCCTGGAGGGTTTTAGAAAAGACCCTGAAAGTTTTCAGATATCGGTAAAACCCTCCAGGAGTTTGAGGTAGCCTCCAAAAATTTTTACTCCACATTGTCTAAGCCAACAATCTTCTGTGGTAATTAATTTGCCCCAGGTGATAAGTTAAATGTGTGGTAAGGTGGATCAGCAAAAATCCTGTTGTTAATGGTTTACCAAAAACTTCAATCGGAAAATTTTTTTCAAGATCTGCTTCACTTAATTTGGATAAAGTATTTTTTATTACCGCAATGGTGTTTTCAATACCGCTTATTAAATCTTTGCGGGGAATATGCTTTAACGTAAATTCTTTTTCTCTTTCCCTTATGTAACCGGAATTACCCAGCACCGCACCAATGAAATGATTGAGGTTGCCCAATAAATGCAGGCAAAGATTTCCGGCACTGTTACCAATGCCTTCTTTTATCAGCCATAAACTTTCCTCGTTTTTATACAAATTAATTTCGGTCATTAATTTATTGAGGTCTCTTTCAAAAAGTTCCAATACACTTTCTTTTATCATTTGTATATAGTTTTATTTTTTCTTTGCAGGTCGGCAAAACTAATGTCGAGTAATTCAAAGTTCTTAGCATCAGGCAAACTATAATGCCACCACTCCGTATCCAGTGCTTTAAAGCCATGTTGCTCCATTATCTTTTTCAACAATAAACGGTTTTGCAAAATTTCTTCAGGCAAATTTGTAAATGCATGATGCGCTGTATCACTGAAATTATCAAAGCCGGTTCCCATATTTAATTCTTCCCCTGTTTTTAAATTGATGAGCGTAAGGTCAACAGCAATACCACGGTTATGGCCGCTTCCTTTTTTGGGGTCGGCAGCATAACGGTCATCCTTTACAGGTTCCCACAGTTTTTCTGTAACTGAATAAGGGCGGTAGGCATCAAAAATTTTTAAACCCAGTCCCATAGTTTTTAATTGCTTTTGAATTTTTGCTAAAGAATCTGCAGCAGGTTTTCGTAACCAGGTGGTGGTGATGGCGGGGTATAATTTTTCATGCATAAAATTATTAGTGGTAGCATAGCGCAGATCAAATACTAAAGAAGGAATTTGTCTTTTAAGGTCTGCCATTTGATTAGCAGGATTTTTTGCTACCGTCCGTTGAAGTTGTGGTAAAGAGTGCAGCACCAGCAGGCCATATTTATTCAAGGTTGTATCCTCATAAAGTTTGGGCGCATGCTGGCCTGCTGCAGCAAGTGATGTTAATAAAAAAACAATGCTGCAAAATACGGTAAATTGAAACCTATGTATTATCTTGTTCATATAATTGCTTTTGAGAAATACTCCAGAAAACAAAACCGTACTTGAAGTTACAACTTATTTGACCCCGATATGTATTACAACAGGAACCCTTATCTGCAAGTCACTATACTGATTTTGTGCTTGTTTATTATTGCATGCCACAATAAGAATAAGCCAAAGGACAAAGAGATTGTTGCCGATCCGCAGCAAATGAACAGCACAGCCAGTGAGAATATTAAAGCAGCACTGGAGTTTGCATTAAATAATAAGGGTAAAGTTGATGACAGTATTCGTTTAAATCTTGCAACTATTGTAGATGCCTTTTATACATCAAAAGATTATGAACCGGTATGGAGCAGTAAAGAAGCCTGGCAACCGCTGGCTGATAGTTTATTCCAGTTTATAACTGATGCCGAACAGGAGGGATTATTTCCAAAAGATTATCATTTTAAAAATCTGCAGGCGCTAAAAAATAAGCTAGATACAGACTCATTAAAAAGAATGGATGCCGCATTGTGGACACGTGCCGACCTGATGCTTACAGATGCATTCATGCATATTGCAAAAGACCTTAAACATGGGCGCCTGCAACCAGACAGCATCACCATCAATAAAGATTCGTTGGAGGTAAACGAGTTTTTTATTAAGAACCTGAACAACCTTTTAGCAACAAAACAATTTACAACGCTCATAAATTCATTGCAGCCTTCCAGTAAAGGTTACTGGGAGCTTAAAAAAGGCATCAGGAGATTTTTAGATAGCATGGACAGGCGTACCTACACGTATGTAACTTATCCATTTAAAAAAGGTGACGCCAAGGATTCTCTTTTCTTTATAAAGAACCTGCAAAAAAGATTGAGTGAAAGTGGCGCCATAAGTGCTGCTAATATCCTTCCGGATTCAGCCGAATTGAATATGGCTATACAGAAGTACCAAAAGCAAAAAGGCGTTAAACCTGATGGGAAAATATCATTAGCTATTATAAAGATGATGAATACCAGCGACCTGGAAAAATTTAAACGAATAGCAATTACGCTTGACCGTTATAAACAGTTGCCGGACACCATGCCTGAAAAATATATCTGGGTAAACCTTCCGGGGTATTACCTGTGGGTGGTAGATCATGATACTATTGCGCTGGAATCTAAAATAATTTGTGGTAAACCTGATACAAGAACACCGTTGCTTAACAGCGAGATCACTGATATGGTTACCTATCCTACATGGACAGTACCCACCAGCATTATTGCAAAACAATATTTGCCCAAATTAAAAAGCAATCCCAATTATTTGGAAAAACTGGGATTAAAGTTAGTGGATAGCAAAGGAGAAACTGTTGATGGCAGTACAGTAAACTGGAGTAAATATAAAAAGGGGATACCATTTAAAGTAATGCAGAATAGTGGTGATGATAATGCATTGGGCGTGTTTAAATTTAATTTTAGTAATCCTTATGCCGTTTACCTGCATGATACCAACCAGCGGTATCTTTTTAAAAATGCTTCAAGAGCATTCAGCCATGGTTGTGTAAGGGTGCAGCAATGGGAGGAGCTTGCTTTTTATATTGCCCGTAACGACAGTATGAATGTTACCGGTACAGAAAATTTGAAATACAATACCGATTCAATTTTAAACTGGATTGCACGTAAGGAACGCCACCGCATAGACGTAAAGAGCCGGGTGCCCATTTATATCCGGTATTTTAGCTGCGAGGGTAAAGACGGGAAAATTAAATTTTATGATGACATTTATGGAGAAGATAAAGTGATACGGGAAAAATATTTTGCAGATAAATAATAGTACTAACTTAATTCTTGTTATTGCATTCAATATCTTACATGAAACAACTCTTAATAAACAAAAACATACGATCAGCAGGGCTGCTTATTGCAGCAATGTTTTTTATGGCAACTGCTGTATTTGCCCAGCAGGCGGATACCCCCTCCAAAGCAAATAGCCCCAAGGTAAAGCGTGTATTTTATGGCCTGGCCAGCTTTTATGCCAATAAATTTAATGGCAGAAAAACCGCATCCGGGGAAATATTCAGCCAAAAAAAACTTACCTGTGCCTGTAATGTGCTGCCCCTGGGTACCTGGATACGGGTAACCAACCTGCACAACGGACGTACAGTAGTGGTAAAGGTGAATGACCGGCTGCATCCTAAAATGAAACGGGTGATAGACCTTACCAGGGCTGCCGCCACAAAATTAGGTTATGTAGGTGCCGGGTTAACAAGGGTAAAGCTGGAGGTTTTGGGTAAAAAGATTCCAATCGGCGGGTAATGCAACAATATGCAGTTTATAACTGTCTGTAGGAGAAAGATTTCGTTTCAACTATGTGCGTAAATTATTTTACGTTTTGATTGTAACAGGGTATTTTTGCCTGAATTATGTAAACTAACAAATATGAAGAAAATCTTATTGTCATTATTAACTATAAGCCTGTTGCTAAACAGCTTTGGTCAAAATGATTACAAAAAACGTCCTGCGCTTGCTGTGCATTTTGTTTTAAATGATTTTAAAACTGCTGCAACCATCCGTACTTCCAGCTTATCAAAAGTAATACAGTCAAAAGAATGGAAAAAAACAGGGAACATGGCTGCTGGCTTAGGGATAAGTTATTTACAGGGGTTGAGCAACCATATAGATTTTGAAACCGGCATCTCTGCATCTTTCCTGGATTATCCTGTTCCCGGAAAAAGTACAACAGGCAATAACGATGCGCTGCTTGAAGCTGTAGCCGGTGCCAATGTAAAATTGCTTAGCGACAAATATTGGGTTAGCCCGTATGTTTCCGGTGGTTTAGGTATTTCAAAATACAAAGGGTATTATTCTGCAATAGCGCCGATAGGTCTGGGGTTGCAGGTAAATCTTTTTGATGAAGCTTTTATCCTTATCAATACACAATATCGTATTCCAATAACTGAGAATGCTGCATACCATTTCTATCACAGTATCGGTATTGCTGGCAATATTGGTAAAAAGAAAGAAGTAGTGTTGCCGCCGCCACCGCCTCCACCAGTTGTGGAAGCGCCTAAAGACAGGGATGGTGATGGTATTATTGATGCTGACGATAAATGCCCCGATGTAAAAGGCCTGGCTTCATTGCAAGGTTGCCCCGACAGAGATGGTGATGGTATTACTGATGCTGAAGATAAATGTCCCGATGTAGCTGGTTTGGCGAAATATAACGGTTGCCCGATACCTGATACCGATGGCGATGGTATTAATGATGAACAAGACAAATGCCCTAACGAAAAAGGCTTTGCCCGTTACCAGGGTTGCCCTATACCTGATAAAGATAAAGATGGTGTAAATGATGAAGAAGATAAATGCCCTAACGAAGCAGGTCCTGCAAGCAATTTTGGTTGCCCTGTAATTGCACAGGCTGTTATTGATAAGATCAACTATGCGGCTAAGAATATTTTCTTTGCAACTGGTAGCGCAAAATTGTTGCCTAAATCTTTCAAATCACTGAATGAAGTGGTTAAGATCATGAATAACGACAACACACTGAAACTGGATATTGACGGACATACCGACAGCCAGGGTAAACCTGATAAAAATCAAACCTTAAGCGAAAACAGGGCTGCTGCTGTTAAAGCCTACCTGGTTAGTAAAGGTGTTGATGCCAGCAAATTATTCTCTGCTGGTCATGGACAGGATATGCCGGTTGCAGATAATAAAACTGCTGCAGGCCGTGCTAAGAACCGCAGGGTGGAAATGAAGGCAAGGAATTATTAATAGTCTTTTTAAAATAACTTAGAAGCAGGGCTCGATTTTTTTGAGCCCTGCTTTTTTATTAGCAGCTGTGTAAACAAAGAGATCAACGATAAGTGTGAGTTGCAGGTTTGAAAGTTAGGAGTTAGGAGTTATGAGTTATGAGTACAAAGTTATTAGTACTTAGTATAAAGTAAGGAGTACTTGGTACTAAGTAATGGGTATATCTAATTAAGTTGGTAGTACTATAAACTCGATTTGTGGTACCAGTAATTAATATATTAGTACCGCTAAGTCGATTAGTAGTACCTGTAATCAAGTTGGCAGTACTACTAAGTCGATTTGTAGTACCTGTAATTGATATATTAGTACTGGTAACTCGATTCATTGTCGCTCTCTCCCTTGGTCGGTGTCCCACCGAACGGAATGTAACTGTTATCAGAATCTGGCTATGGCAGCAAACAACCTTGTTCCAATACCATCCTGAATTAAGGAGCAAACGGCTATTCAATTTACTTTTTTGTTTTACCTGGCTGCTGCATTAATAAGTCCACATTCTTTTCCTCTGGATTAATCTTTAGATTTAGTAAAATGTTTTTCGCTTTTCCGTGGTCCATTTCGTTAGCCACTTTAATATACTCAAGTCCTTCGTCAAAAGTTTCAGGATTTCTCATGAGTTCTACTCCATAATAGCAGGTTTCTTCTCTTGTTTGTGGCTTAAATTCGATTGAACCATTTAGAGAAATTTTATAATAGTCGTCAGCCTGTTTGAAGCCGCTGTACTGGTTGATCTTGAAAACTAAAATTGTTTCATTGTCTTGCCAGCTTATTCTGTCAAAATGACTAAAATGTAAATCGCTGATTTTTTCAAACAAGACAATGCGTTCCAATTTGTCAACTACTTTTATGTAAGTTGCATTTTCAAATTCATTATACTTTCTCCAAATAAAAGCTTTGTGTTTTCTGTCGTGGGAAGATTTTTCTTTTTTATGTTGCTCATCAAATAAAATATTCTTGTTTGCTATTATTTCACTTGCTTTTTCAAATTCAATAAACGAATAGTTTGATTTTTTACAGAATCCGATTATTTGATTGGAGATCTTTTTGAAGAGAAATACTTTTCTGTTTGTTTCATCAAGATTTTTTAGATGCTCTAAGTCAAGATAGAACCAGTTTTCAAAACCTTCCTTTGTCAAGTCAAGATTTTGATCAGTTGTAATCCTGATAAAGAGTCGCCATAAATTGTCAGGCGTAGAATATTTGACTGGGAAATTATAATTGTATAAATCTTCAATTAGTCTTATAGAAGTCCACAAATAACGATTGTCGGTATAAAATTTTTCTTCCTCAACTTTTGAAAAATCAAATGAAGGTTTAGGCGCATCAATGTAAATGTCTTGTAAGTACTTAGCCATTTTAGAAGTTCAAATTTATTGCAGCCAACGTGTACTTTATGTTTTTATATGCAGTGAAGATAAATAAATCTGTAATGACTTTGTTTTCTTCCGTTCGGGAAACCGACCAGGTAAATAAAAAAACGCCACCCAAAAAATGAGTAGCGCAAATACAATTATTATCTGCAGTTATAATTTAATCAATAATCATTTCCTGTTTTTCCTTTCTCTTTCTTAATTAAATTTTTGTCCTTGTCACTCAAAGGTTTTATAACAGGGGGCTGTATTGCTTTTGCAGGTTCAGGCTTGGTTTTAGATTTTGAGGTATCTGCCGGATTTTTTTGTGGTTCATTCTTTTGTTCCGGTGTTTTTTGCGGGTCCTGGTTAGGGTTGCTGAAAAAGTCGTCTGCACCACCATTACCTGCATCTGTATTAGCGCTGTCACCCTGTTGTACTAAATTAGAGAGATCAGCAGACAATTCCTGGTTAGCCATATTAGCCGGTTTATCAAAAGTTTTTATTTTACCATAACCCAATTTTCTATCCGCATATACCTTCTGCATAAACAAACCCCATTTAGGTGCCGCCATTTCGTTACCACCCGATGTTCCTGCATAAATCCTTATGAACGGATCTTCGCAACCCACCCATGTACCCGCTAATAGCTCAGGCGTGTAACCAATGAACCAGCCATCGGCATTAGAGTTGGTGGTACCCGTTTTACCTGCTTTTTCAACAGGAATATTGTAACTGTTCAATCGCTTACCGGTACCGATCTTGATAACACCTTCCATTAATTCTACCATTGTATATGCAGAAACATCACTCAATACCTGCTTGGATTCAGGCACAAATTCCTGTAAAATATTACCACTTTTATCTTCAATCCTGGTATATAAAATGGGTTCGGTATTAAAACTCTTATTGGGAAACATCGTGTATGCCTGCAGCATTTCCAGCATGGGTATTTCAGCAGCTCCTAAAGCAAGAGAAATATAAGGTGGCAAGTCTGATTTTACACCACAGTTCCTGGCAAACTCTATTACCCTTTTTACACCTACTAAATTGGCAATTCTTACAGACGCAGTATTTTTTGAAAATGCCAGGCAGTTGGCCAGTGTGCCACCACCACCCTGGAAAGTACGCATTTCGTTACCATACTGAACCATACCTCCGGGTATTACGGTAGCAGGGTTATAACCAGCATCCTGCACACCTAAAGAATAAATTAATGGTTTGATGGTAGAACCAACCTGTCTTTTAGTAGTAACGTGATCAAACTTAAACCATTTATAATCGATACCACCAACCCAGCATTTAACGTCGCCGGTCTTTGGGTCCATTGCAGCAAAAGAGGTTTGTAATAATTGCTTATGGTATTTGATGGAGTCATAAGGCGTCATTACAGTATCTTTTTCATGCTTGGCATTCCAGGCAAACACTTTCATTTTTACAGGAACGTAAAAAGATTTTTTGATGTCTGCTTCCTTAATTTCCTCTTCGGTCATATTCTTCCAGCGTTCTGTAAATTTCATGGCAGATTCAATAGTAGACTCGTGGCCTTTCCACATTTTGTCGCTGTAGAGTTTCATAAGGCCATCTAATTTCTTTTGTATCTGTGGCATATGTTCTTCTACAGCTTCTTCAGCGTATTGCTGCATTTTACTATCGATAGTGGTATAAATTTTCAATCCGTCCCTGAACAGGTCGTAAGGCTCACCGGTCTTTGGGTTTTTATGTGCAGCGCACCAGGCTTTTAATTTATCTTTTAATACATCCCTGAAATAAGGTGCTGTACCAACATTCTCATCTATCTTTTTAAAATTAGTGATCAGTGGTTTGGCTTTCAGTTTGGTTGCTTCAGCATCGGTTAAATAATGCTGTTTGCAATCCACCATTCGTTCTATTACGGTGTTTCTCCTGTCCAGCGCAGCCTTAGGGTGGCCTATCGGGTTATAAACAAAACCTTTTAGCATTCCTACTAAAACTGCAGCTTCTTCAATTTTTAAATCTTTAGGCTCTTTTTGAAAATACATTCTGGATGCATTCCTGATACCATACACATTTCCCCAGGGGGCACGGTTTAAATAAAGTGTAATAATTTCCTCTTTGGTAAAATTGCGTTCCAGCTTTACGGCTATGATCCATTCTTTCATTTTATCAAACCCTCTTTTAATAACATTTCCTCTTCCCTGGCCCATCATTAATTTTGCCAGTTGCTGTGTTATCGGGCTTCCTCCGCCGTCGGTACCTAATTTAATTACAGCTCTGGCAACAGCTTTCGCATCAATACCGGAATGATCATAGAAATACTGGTCTTCGGTTGCAACCAAAGCCTGGATTACGTTGGGAGAAATTTCATTGTATTTTACTTCGCTTCTATTTTCTGCATAAAACTTACCCATTAGTAAACCATCGCTGGAATAAATCTCACTGGCCAGGTCAGCCTCAGGATTTTCTAATTCCTCAACAGAGGGCATCTTTCCAAAGAAGCCGAAATTTGCGCATACAAAAAGGAGGATAACCAAAATAAGTCCGCCTAAATAAATCCGCCAAAAAATTTTTACTGAACGCTTCATGAATAGTTATAAGTTAAGATGATAAGTAGCGTAATACTAACCGCAAAGATAATTTTTGCAGCTTTTTATTTATATAATACCTGTTAAAACTTGCCGGGATATTGTTTATTTAACAAGGCCTTATACCCTGTAATATCCTTATTGGTTTTTAAAACCTGCAGATTTTCGTTTGTAATGATGATAAAAGAATATTTATTAGCGGGCAGCCAGGATACTTCTCTTGATGCATCTCTCTTTATTTTGTCGCAATACTGCAGGGCTGCGGCGCCATCCGCAAAAGAAGAAATAACTAAAATGCTGTGGTCGCCATCAATAACATCTTTGGTAATATCAATTGGCTGGCCATAATAATTTTCTTTATTGTACCGGCTAAATGCATTTTTTGCTTCATTAACATACACGCCATCCACCTTATCCAGTATCATCACTACAGTATGTGGTAAATCTGGTTTTATGGTGAAAGCACCATTGGTTAATAAAGGCGGCGCTTTGGGCAAAGTATCTTTTATTACCGGCGCACTAACCGCAGGCTTTTGTATTCCTGTTGGCACTGTTACCACCGGGGCTTGTTGTTTTGCCACTGGTTTATTGTTATTATCGGCAGGTGTTAATATCTGATCATCCTCAACCCTGGTAACTTGTAAATTGGTAAGGTAAGATTCAATTTCTTTTCTTCTTTTCAATACATCAATCATGGTGGCAGCCTTTTCTTTTAAAGGCGAGTTGGGATTGTTCTGGATGATGGTGTTCAATCCTGCAATTGCAACACTATCGTTTCTTTGTTTTACATTATAGAGTGCTTCTATATACAGTAATTGTGGTGTCCAGTAATTAACGCCGTATTGTGCATCTGCTTTTTTCTTTTCGCTAAGCGCCTCATCAAATTTACCTTCTAAGAAAAGGTTGTAAATGTTCTCGTAAGTTTTAGTAGCTGCAGGGTCTTTTGTTTTAGGGTCAAGCACAGCAGGAGTGTTTACCTTTTGCCATGCTTTGCTATTGGAGAATTTAGTGTTCAATAAATTTTTATAGTAGTTGGCTCTTTCTGTATTGCCTAATTTATTGTAACAGTAATAAAGGCCAAGATAAATTTCTCCATCAGCTAATTTATCGGGGAAGCGTTGTAAATGCTCTTCATATGTTTTTATAGCTTCTGCATAATCCTCCAGCTCATCTTTATACAGTTTTGCAAGGTTCAATAAGTTGGTAGAAATTACGGTATTACTGCTGTCTGTTTTTTCAGGCGTCAGTGGCAGGTTTTGCATCAGGCCTTCGTAAGTAATTTCTGCAGGCAGGGCTGTTGAACTGGCCGGAGCAGCATTATTTACATTGCCGGGTGTTTTACCGGGATTGCTGTTTACTGTAAGATCCAGTGCCGCCTTCCTGCGCCAGTTATCAGCGTTGGCCCTGGTGCCCCATTTACTTTTAAAATCACTATAGCCCCTTGCCTTTATAGCACTGTTGTAAAAATACCACTCGCCTTTACTATTGCTGGAAGATGCAAAAAGGTCAACAGGAGCATTATTATTATTGCCAAAGGGATTAGTGGAAGAGCTGCCTGCATTATTACTGCCATCATCTTTAAGCCCGTTTTCTTTACGCAACTTCTTCACTAATTTTTTTACAAACAATTCCCTGTCTGCAGGGCTAAGTGCGGCTATGCGTTGCAGACTGTCTTCCCGTTCAATATTAGTGATCAGGTCAACGATCTTGTTAAGCGCTGCACGCCTTGCCTGTATCAATGCCATGTTATCAGTAAATGTGGTATCACTTAGTTGCAGGCTGTCGTACATAGCAGCAGCTATTTTGTACAGCTTGCGTTTGTAAGCAATATCGCCTAACTGAACATAAGCTTTGTTTTTATAGGGGATATTGGTTTCGTTGTATTTGATACTTTTATTAAACAGGATAACAGCGTTGTTGGTGTCTGGTTTTTGTAAAGTAAGTTGCGCTGCAGAATAATATACAATATCCCTGTAGGCTTCAAACTTATCTTTTTTAGCCATTTTTAAAAGATTACTGATACTGTTATTCAGTTCTTTTAAATTATCACCGCTGCGGTACAGTTTAGCATCATTCAGCTCAGCATAAATATTCATGAGCGGATCAACAGTATGCTTGGCTGCCTTGCTGTAATACTCCGAAGCTTTACCTGTATTCCGGTTCATTTCATACAACTGCGCCAGCAAAAACTCACGGCGGGATTTATCCTGTTTATCGTCGGCATTACTTATGGCTCTTTCCAGGTGCACTGCGGCGCTATCGTATCCTGTTTGTTTAAAATACCAGTAAGAGCTTACTTCATCCAGGTCGTTTTGCAGGCGTTTAGGTAAATTAGCATCGTTTTGTAAAGTATTAATAAGCCCGGCACTTTCTCCAAATTCATTTTGTTCAATCAGCGTACGTGCAAGCCATATCAATGCATCGTTGCGGCTGGGCGGAAGTGTGGTTATCTTTTGTATTAAATTCCTTTTTTCTTTATTGGCAATAGAAATATTATTTCCGCTTGCAGATTCATTACCCCCTACAACGCGGTCATCATCCTCACCTTTTTTGCGGGGAAAAAGATTGTAGTTGATAAACTGGAAGGTCATTGCGGCCGAATCAAACTCTTTACGGTAATAATAAGCTTTACCAATAAGCAGGTACATGTTGTCTATCCAGTCATTACGCAGGTCATGCAGTAAGATGCCCGCAGTACATTTGTAAATAACAGAATCCAGTTCTTGTTTTTGCGAAGAAGTGTTTTCTAAAGAATAGGGATAAAAAGGAAGCAGTTTACTGTAGTCATCTTTAGTGCTCATCTTTGCCCTTTCCACCACGGCATTGATCTTATTATTGGAATTAAAATAATAATTGTAATGTGTAATATTATTCTGAATAAAACGCCTTGAACCGGTGAATTTTTTGTCCGCAGTTTTTTCTGAACCTAATTTCCTGGTTTCATACTTCTCCGGTTTTTTCTCTTTTCCAAAAGGTTCAAACGTCCAGGTAGGCTGGGCAAATACCTTAATAAAAAAAGTGTTGCAGGCACACAATAAAAGTATAAATACAAAAGTTCTTTTCAACATGAATCAAATGGTTAGATAACAGACATAAATATCGGTTTTTTTTGTTAAACAGTTGGAGAAAGCTGCTGATAAAATGCCACTTTAATCTTTTTTTAGGAGGACCGGAAAACTGGTTTGCGTAATTATATATTTCTTGTGTAAGTATAAATACGCTTTTTTTACCCGGGTTATTGCTTTTTTACCTGTCTTTAAGTAATTTTAGCATCCTTCAAAAAAAAATATGGCAAAATTTGACGCCAATAGCACATTAAAACGCTTGCGGAACCGTTACAGATTAGTGGTGATGAATGAAGACACTTACGAGGAGGTTGTCAAATTCAAATTAAACCGGTTGAGTGTTTATATAGCCCTGAGTACCCTTTTTGTTTTACTGGTGGGATTAACAGTGGCCCTGATTGTATTTACGCCGCTTAAATATTATTTGCCGGGAGTAGGTTATGGTAGTGCAAAACAGGCAAGAGAGTACAGGGTACTTAAGATGCGAACAGATTCGATAGAACAGGCTTTGGAATACAAACAAAAGTATTTTAACGACCTGCAAAAGGTGTTGCAGGGCAATGTAAGCAAGCTGGATACGAATAAGCTGGACCTGCCCAAAGTGGAAAATAGTGATGAATAAAAACAAATTTTCAACCTCAAAAACTAAAAGAATATGTTTAATTCAAAATCAAAATCATCAACATTTGATGATACCGCCAGTTCAACAAGTATAATTGGCGCAGGCACAACTATTACGGGAGATATACACAGCAATGGCGATATACGGATTGATGGGATCATAAAAGGGAATTTGGTAGCAAAAGCAAAAATATTAATTGGAGCCGGGGGAGTGGTGGAAGGCGATATAGACGGCAAGCAAGCTGATATTTTAGGCAAAGTAACCGGTAAAATTAAAGTGGCTGATCTGCTGTACTTGCATGGCCAGGGCGTAGTTGACGGCGATATCTATGCCG
>Ga0068859_100001473_pt1 | contig 23952 bp, 27 predicted proteins | sample KBSSwiS22_FD_66585 | JGI IMG/M metagenome (GOLD analysis project Ga0068859, IMG submission 66585) | Switchgrass rhizosphere microbial communities from Kellogg Biological Station, Michigan, USA - KBS Switchgrass S2-2 | ecosystem: Host-associated > Plants > Roots > Rhizosphere > Soil ...
TCGCATATCAATCACTTGCTGCACCTTGTCAGCGGCCCGTTTTTCGGACAAAGGATTCTGGTCAGCAACATATCCCGGTCGCGCAATCGGCCCGTCCGTCAAAAGTGAAACAACTCCCACGGACGCGAGCGCTATAGCTTCGTCGAGAAACTGCTTCCGGTTTCTCATTTCCGAGTTGGTCCAATACCAGTGCCCCCACACCACGGCCGCAAATGGCCCTTTACCTATCGCCGGCACGATGAGGTACGCAGGCACGACGCCACCTTTCGGACTGGCGTAGGTTATATCGTAAATAGTCGAATCACCGCGCTTTTGCGAACTAATGATCTTCAGGTCCAGCGGCGCCTTCGCGTCGTAATCAAAGCGCCGCACTAACTCCGGGTCTTGTGCAAAAACTACGGCGTTGTACAGGAGAAGACATGCAATGCTTAGGGACAACTTGACGAGTATGTACGACGACTTCATTGTCAAAAACCTCCTGCGGACTGTCGCTGTGGATAGATCTAAGCCGTTTGCGTAGCCTGGCTTGCATACCGTTGTTAGGGTTTCGGCGCGCGCTCATCCTTCTTCACTTTGATCCGGCGGACCAGCATTCTGTCCGGCAAAGTGGAGAGCGCGCCTTCGAGGTGGTCGCCTTTAACGGCGAGTTCAATAATGAAGTGCACCCTGTCGTTCTTGACCTCGCTTGTGAGCGTTTGCCTCTGTGCGTCATAGGTGAAATCAAACGTACCCATCGCCTGTGGCTTGCCGTTCACAATCTTATCCGCCGTAATAGTCACAGTGTCAGTTTTACCGGAGGACACGACAATGTGGTAAACGACTTGCTCGTCGTTGCAGGCCGGGAATTTCTCTTTGTTCACGCAGATTGATTCACCAAACCAATCGCCCACCAGTTTAGAGATTTCACCTCCCTGCGCCCCGTCGGGCTTTTCCCCGTAGGCAACCGTCGAACATACGGCGAAGAATCCGCACAAAATGAAACACCAAAATAGCACGCCGATTCGCTTCATTATCGTTCTCCTAACTGTTAGAACTGACGACACGGTAACCAAAGCCTCCGCCGTAATATCCTTGTTGGGTAAGTTGGCGGGTGAAGCGCCAAATTGTCACCCCAAAGTTACTACTGGCTCTGTTGAAGAACGCCACCTAAGCATCCTGCCGTACCGTCATTTAGCGTGAACCTTGCGACAACCGCCATCAGTTCATCTGTTTCGGGAGGCGGCTCATCTAAGGTCACGTAAACCCAGGATTCTTTAAGTCTAGGATCCGTTATCGAGCATTCCCCTGATCCGCCCCACCCCCACACATCCTTTGCCCCTCTGCCGCCTCCCCAAACAGAAAGGTCATGGAACCTTGCGCCTGACCAATCAATTGTTTTTCCGTCTATTTGAACAGGCAGCTTGACGACGTAACTTGGCATGATATTGTCTCCTCACAGTTTGAATAGGAAATCGGAAGGAACGCGTTTACAACCTTCCGACTATCAAACGCGAGAACCTTGTGAGAAAACCACCACGCCTGCCGCGGTCCTCCGCTTTCTTTGTGGTTCGCAGGTTTCCTTTGAATTCCTGTAAATCGCTTCTCTTTCCCGGCGGCGACACGGGTTTGATTCCGTACCAGTGGGATCATTTGTGCAGCTACTCGATCTTCTTCGCCTTTGAGTCCTGACACGAACCTACCCTCAGTACGACGTCGGTGACCTGTCCCTTTTCGTCTTTGACGAACATCATTTCGGTTTCTGTCTCTTTAGAGAAGAAGTGTGTCTCTGACAAAGGAACTAGAGTTACAGTCATTCGGTTTCCACCGCGCCACTTGAGAGAATCACCTTCACGCGTGACGCTGGCGATGGCGTTTGGTCCAAACTGATACTTCCCCAGAAAAGAGTCGAACAGTTTGGGATCGAGGTTTATCGGCTTGCGCTCTGCCGCGAGACGTGTGCTCTGTGCCTGCAATAGTTGCCATTGGCCATTTCTTTTCACAATGATGCTGGTAATCGCAGAACCGCGCACAGTGTTTCGCAAAACAACTACATCACCGAACAACATGAGGGAGTCAACCGCCACCGGAATTGGAGTTGAGGAGATAGAATCATTCCCGAGGATGCCACTGATTTGGCTTGCCTTATTGAGAACGGCTCCCGACGGACGAATGAACTGGAATTCGTCTGCGTAGAGTTTTTCCAGCCGAGCACGATCCTTTTTAATGATCGCGTCATTCAAATCGTCAAATAGCTTTTGTATCTCTCCCTTTGTTTTGTCTTCCTTGGCTTCACCGGTATGTGCCTGCGAGAACACAGGCGTTGCGAATAACATGAGAAGAAGGACGTTCACCACCATTCTCATATGATGTTCTCCATGGACAGGATCATGGTTAGTAAAGAGATTCCTCACAGCAGGCTGTGCAAATCCACTTTGAGCGCCAGGATTTCCGATTGCGTTGTTTTACCATTCGCAAAGATTTGCGAGTTAGAGTCTCATCAGACCGTTGATGCAGACCGGCGACCGCCAAAGAGGAAGGTTAGAACCAGGCCTGCGACGAAGCCTCCGATGTGAGCCATGTATGCCACGCCGCCGGTTTCAGTCGACTGCGTAATTGACCCAACTCCGTTGATGAACTGCAAGACGATCCAAAGTCCAATCACCACCAGAGCCGGCATAGGCACCACACCCCTACCCATCAACACCTTAACCTGCCCACGCGGAAAAAGAATTATGTAAGCGGCCAGGACTCCGGCGATGGCTCCCGAGGCGCCGAGGTTAGGAACGGTCGAGCCTGCACTGACAACGACTTGTGCGACCGTCGCGGCTATGCCGCAGAGTAAATAAAACAACGCAAACTTCGCGTGCCCGAACCGATCCTCCACATTATCCCCGAAGATCCAGAGGTAGAGCATGTTTCCGCCTAAGTGCAGCCAGCCGCCGTGCATGAACATTGAGGTGAAGACCGTGATGAAATCAGCCCCCGGGTTCTGGGTAAGGCGCCGCGGCACAACCGACCATCGCTCTATGAACGGGTCTCCACCACTTAACTCTACAAAGAAGAATAGGACGTTGAGCACGATCAGTCCGTAAGTGACGATTGGCACTGACCGTTCCGCCGAGTCGTCATCGCCGATGGGAAACAGCATGTATTGACCTCCACTTCGGATTTTCGAATGTAGTTACACGTTGCAAAGAGGGACAATAGTCTAATGCTGGCGGGTGAGGGGCCTCAAGCGGTGAAAGCATTGGAAGCCGGTGGCAATGGTGAGTATTTCTATATCACGGAGCACTCTCTAGCTAATGGTCATATGGTCGCAAGCGAGGAAGGACTCTGGCAGCGTCAGTAGATACGGGGTAGAGAGGCGAAAGTGACGCGCGGAGGGGCGGCGCCAGCGCAAGACCGGTACTTCAGCGGTTAAAGGTGGAAATTTATTACTGTCTGCGCGTGTGTGCCTTATCAAGCCTTACGCCGTTTGCATAGAACTCGACACTCTTCACCTTTTCTCCATTCGGAGTTGTCACGCGAGCTATGATCGGTACGGTTGAGCCAACCATAAACGTAGAACCAGAGGCGGGACTAATGATCTCCACAGTTGGACGTGCAATGACTGGGGCTTGCACACCACTGGTAAGTGAAGCGAGAAGGCCTACGACGAACGCCAGAATACGTTTGAGTGGCAGTTTAGGTTTTGGTCCTTCTGGAGTCCGAAGGAAGTTGAAATTGATCTGGATAAGATTGAGCTTACCGAAGTTGATGAGGTTGTTTTGGTTCATAGTTCTTCTAACACGCAGCTTTCTCTATGCTGCTTATTCCATTTAAGAAGTTTAGTTTTTGTTTGTCAATTACTATTTAATTCAGTACGGCTTGGCGATATTTTGCGAGAATGGGTATACACTTAAGTGTGATGGTCTATTACCTCTAAACCTGCTGATGGACTCACTGCAATGCTCACGCTGAATAGATATCCACTCTGGTTAATGTTGATGAGTTGCCTGTTTGCCTCTGGCTGTAGTGCGGGTAAAGAGCTCGGCAAGACACTGGCGGACCTCGCAAACGTTCGCTCGGAACTGATGAAGAAGTTTGGTGAGAACGATGTCAATGTTCGCGTCAACACCTTCGAGAACCGGACAAGTATTTCTGTTATATACGTCAACTCACCTTTGAACGGAAAGACGACGGACGAACGTGCAAGACGGGCGCAGGAAACCGCGGAAATCGTCAAGCAGCGTTACCCTTCTATCAAGAACGTCAGCGAGATCTGGGTTGGCTTTATGCGCGCTACAACTCGGCTCGTGCTATTTCACTGGTCTGAAATGATCGAGGCCTATGGGTTTGACAGTGAAGCGCGCGCGCTGCGTGATCCCAGTATGGCTCCTCTGGATCCAAGTCAACCGGAAGTTCGATACTTGCCAAGGGAGAATAAGACAGATATCTCAAGCAGCGGTATACAGCTCGAGGGAACACCGGAAAAGGGCGTTATTGTTCTTCCACATTTTTCAGTCGCCGGAGACGTCAACAAGATCACGCCGAAGCCCGCTAACGAAGTAGCGCTCGATTTCGCCGCGTTCTCTGAGAAACCGAAGTTTCCGAATCTCACGAAGATCACTTTTATCTCAGATAATAAGGTTGTCTATAAAACTGAAGGTCAGTTCTCGACGTCGAAAATAGCGGATGACACGTACAATGAGTTTTTTTATCTCAAGATACCCACTGCGGTGTTTCTTAAGATCGCGTCGGGCAGCACAGTCAAGATTAAGCTCAACGAACACGAGTACACGCTAACGGAGAGTCAGATCCTGCAAATCCAACGTATGTCTGATTACCTGAAGTGAATGATATAAAGTGACGACATTCACGCAAACATATTGAGGAGTTTAAAGGCTTTCATTCTCGCAGAGTATATTTGCGCTCAGTCGTAGCGCGAGGACAAAGTCGTGTTCACTAGTATAATGACCTCACTTCCAAAGTTTTCATTTAGGAGTCCAACATGAAGTGCGCAGTCGCCGGTTTCCTCGTCCTTTCCCTTGTATCCGTAATCGTTTTCGGCCAAACCAGGAACCAAAGAGTCAAACGCGGCACGTTGAAGATCTGTCAGGGTGTTCCGATTCCTGAAGGATACATCATCATCGGTTACGAGAATTCGTCTTCATGTCCGCACGGCGCTTACGTGCTAAAGAAGGACGACAAATCACCAGCTCCAACAGCGTCAAGGCCCCGCAAGGTTGGAAACGCAACTCTGAATTCAATAGCTCTTAATCCTCCCGAGGAGATCAGCACGTATGCAAGTCCACCAGAGCTACAAGGCTCACTGTCTCGCACGCCGGTCGACGCGCCAGTGAATGGTTCCCCCGCAACTAGTCTCGACGACAAAAAAGAAGTGGGCGAAGGCGATGTGGTCCGCATTGATACGAACCTTGTGACCGTGCCAGTCAGCGTGCTTGATAGGGATGGCCGGTATATTTCGGATCTACGGCGCGAACAATTCAAAGCATTCGAAAACGGTGTCGAACAGAAAATCGCCTACTTCGAATCTACTGAGAAACCGTTCACGGTCGCGCTGCTTCTCGACACGTCGGGCTCGACGTTTTTCCACCTCTGGGAGATCAAAGAAGCCGCAATTAATTTTGCAAAACAATTGCGTCCGCAAGATCGCGTTCTTATTGTGACCTTCGACAGGTTGGTCATGCTCTTAACCGAGGCGACGAACGATCTAAACGTTGTTACTGAAGTGGTCCAACGAAATGCGATTACGGGCTTCTCCACGCGCCTTTACGACGCAATTGATCTCGTCATCAAAGCGCGTTTGAACAAGATTGACGGTCGTAAAGCAATAGTGCTTTTCACCGATGGCGTAGATACCGGAAGCTACCAGGCAACATATCAGAGTTCGCTTTATGAGGTTGAAGAACTGGATGCCCTCATCTATCCGATTCAGTACGACACAACCGATTTCGTCGACGCCCAAACAAGAACAAATGCCACGATAGAGACTACTACGATCCGCAGCACGTCTTTGCCCACGCGGAGTTCTTCGCAAATAACTTACGGCAACCCGAAAGCGAGTGGTCCGGGGACGTCGATCGGTGATTACAAGTTGGCCGATCAATATCTTCATCAACTGGCGACGAAGACAGGTGGCCGGCTTTATGAGGCGAACGATCGCACGCAGTTGAGCACCGCTTTTTCACAAATCGCTGAAGAGCTTAGCCATCAATACAGTCTCGGCTACTATCCTCAGACAACTCCGCAAAGCGGCGAGCGTCGCGAGATTAGGGTACGCGTCGACCAGCCAAATGTGGCCGTGAGAGCTCGAGACAGCTACGTGAAACGAGTCACAACGAAGCAATAGACCTGTTTACGGTAACTCCAAAGCCCGGAGGAATACTGTCAAAACTGACAGTGTTTTCTATTGATCCGCCCAATAAAATATCCCAGCCCTTTTAGGAGGTTGGAAAACTGAAATGAAACTCGAAAAAGTCATCAAGCGCGCGCGAGCTTTCGCCGAACCATTTTGTATTTCCGATGGCGACCGTTTTCGGCTGAAGGATGTCGACCCGAACGATACCTTGAACCTCAGTTCTGAAGATAAACCAAGAGCGAAGGAAGCGTTGGCGGTTGGTGTCGAAGCACTTGCAGAGCTTCAGGACATGCTTTACGCCCAGGACCGGTGGGCAGTGCTTCTCATCTTTCAGGCTCTCGACGCGGCGGGGAAAGATGGCGCCATCAAGCATGTGATGTCCGGGATCAATCCCCAGGGATGCCAGGTGTTCTCCTTCAAGTCTCCGTCGGCCGAAGATCTCGATCACGACTTCCTGTGGCGCTGCATGAAGCATTTACCCGAACGTGGCCGGATCGGCATTTTCAACCGGAGTTACTACGAAGAAACTACCGCAGTACGTGTTCATCCGGAGTTTCTTGCCGCACAGAAGCTTCCGCAGCGACTCGTAACGAAGAAGATCTGGGATGAACGCTTCACCGACATACGTCATTTCGAACATTACCTTGCGCGTAATGGCGTGATTGTCAGGAAATTTTTTCTTCACTTGTCGAAAGGTGAGCAGAAGAAAAGATTTCTGGCGCGTCTCGATCTTCCTGAAAAGAACTGGAAGTTCTCAGCGAACGATGCGAAAGAACGAGCCTATTGGAAGAACTACATGCACGCCTATGAAGAAACAATTCGTAACACTGCTACCAAAGAGGCGCCCTGGTACGTGATACCCGCGGATAACAAATGGTTCACGAGGATCGTCGTAGCGTCAGCAGTCATCACTGCTCTGGCTTCTTTGGATCTCGCGTATCCAACCGTCAGCGAGGCAAAGCTCAAGGAACTGGAAGTTACGAGGCAGACGCTGATGAAAACCAATGGTATTGAGATGCCGATCGTGAACTTACAAACGAAAGTGGCCAGAATAGGAGCGTGAACCTCGCTAAAGAGAGGTGTCACGAAATCACTCCATACGTAAAACTTCAAGAACAACGTCTGGGCCAGTGTAGTTCACGAACGGGACTTCTTAACGCCTAACGACGTGCTTTGATGTCGTAGGCCCATAAGGTTCCGGAATCCCGAATGTAAAGTACTCCGTTAGCAATTACCGGATGCGCATATGAAGTGTCTGAATACGGTGTCCCCTGCGCAGACTTCGGCTGCTCCGGCGGAGTGAAGCGACCCTTTTCCCGATACCCTTCAGGTGTCGCCTCCACCAACCCGACATCGCCCTTCCACGCGTGAACATATAAGAGCCCATCAGCATAAGCTAACGAAGACCTGCCGAGACTCTCAGCTTTCCACATCACCTTTCCCGTCGTGAACTCAACTGCGAGCACGTTCTGCTCCGCCGGATCACTGCCATAAAGGTAGTCGCCGATCAGCACCGCTCCGCCGAACCCGCTCGGCAGCCCGCGCGCGAAGTAGACCTGTTCCATCGCGACTCCGTTGCCGTCAGGTTTCAAACGGACGAGACCGCCTCCTACGCCAAGTGCTCCGGCGTATACATATCCGTCCCGCGCGACAGGGGTGAAAACCTGCGCCGGACCTTTGACCACTTCCTTGTAGCGCCAGAGAAACTCACCCGTCTTCGCATCAACTCCGACAACGCCCTTGTTCAGAAACTGCACGTATTGCCTGCGTCCGCCACCTTGCACGACAATCGCTGACGCATATCCGGCCTGATCGCCACCCGGAACCGCCGATTTCCAGATGACCGCACCTGTGTTTTTGTTCAGTGCCACCATCGTGGCCTCTGCGCCACCAGGGGTGACAACCACGACGTCACCGTCAACTAACGGAGACTCTGCATAGGCCCAATCGTGCGGCTGTCCGGCGAAGTCTTTCCGAAGGCTCTTCTGCCATCGAATCTTCCCGCTTTTGGCTTCGAGGCAGGCGAGGTCACCATCCGAGCCCAGGGCGTAAATGAAATTTCCGTCGACAGTCGGAGTGGAACGGGCCTTCGGGTAATTCGGGTTCTGATCCGGATTGCCTACATTGCCGACGCGCGTGGTCCATATGACTTTTCCATCCTGAGCTGAGAGAGCCTGGACAAACTCGTTATCCATGCCGCGATTGCTCATCAGGTAAATCCGCAGTCCAACCACCGATGGGCCTGAATACCCGTCACCGATGTCGTTCAATTGCCAGAGCAGTTTTGGACCTCCCGCCGGCCATTGTTTAAGCAGGCCGGTTTCCTTTGAGATTCCGTTACGTTCCGGCCCTCGCCACTGGGGCCAATCGGAAGTCGAAGTACTGGTGTGGGCGGGCTTTGTAAATGATGCGGCCGAGAAACACAAAGAAAGCGCTGCAACGGTAGTTAGTAATCTCGAAGCCATCTCTTCTCCTTCAGTCCGGCGTAAATGCAACGAGAATTGGTACGCTGAGTTTTAAAGGAATGTTCAAGGCTTGTGTGGCTTACTCGTATCTGAGCGTCTCCAATGGATCGACTCTCGTTGCGCGACGCGCGGGTATATAACACGCGAGCAGAGTTACTCCTATCAGCAGCGCTGTTACGACCCCAATGGTGAGCGCGTCCGTTGTCGTCAATCCAACCAACATACTCGATAACAGTCGCGCCACGCCGAGTGACGCGGGAATACCAATGACTGCGCCAATCAGAACCAGCTTCATGCCCTGGCTCAGCACGAGAACCACAACGTTGTGTGCCTGTGCTCCAAGCGCCATGCGGATGCCGATTTCGCGTGTGCGCTGGACCACCAGCCACGCCATCACGCCATAGAGTCCAATGACTGCCAGCATGAGAGCCAGAGTGCCGAGCGCAGTCGCTCCGTGTGACGCGGCAGACATAATGCCCTGTTCCCAGGCGATTCGCTCTTCAAACGTTTTCACGAACAGTCGCAGCACAGGCTCGACGGCGAAAGCCTCACGACGCGCAAGTTCTTTCAGGCTCGCAGCGTCCGTTGTGGTACGTACCAGCACTGCCGTATCCATTTCGCCTGGGGAGGCGCCGGGGACATAGACGATGAGCGGCGGTGTATCGCCGGATCGATACATCTGATTGTCACGCGCAACGCCGACTACTTGCGCCGAAGAAAAGATGGTTTTGGTCTCACCGTCACGCACCGGTTGCTCGATACGCAACAGTCTGCCGAGCGCAGTCTCGCCGGGCCAAAGGGTACGCGCAGTCGATTCGCTGACGATGAGTGTTGGCGCACGTGCCTCCACCTCTTCCGCTGTGAACCCGCGTCCAAAAACGAGCGGCGTACCGATCGTGTCGAGATACGTGGATGGAATTCCTTCAACCGGAACATTGGCGTACTGGTTTTGACCAGTCCGGCCCTGGTCCAACAACGTGATGGTGTCGCGACCGTTAAACTCGCGATCGAGACTGACACTCTTCACGCCCGGCAGCGCGGCGAGCCGCGCGATCAATTGCTGCTGAAAGGCCTTCGCACGTTCCGCGTCATAACCACTCAATTCGAGGCTATAACCCACACGAAGAAGATTCTTTGCTTCATACCCTGGATTAGTCGCCAAATTGAGTTGGACACTGCGCAGTAAAAGTCCGGCCGGAATCAGCAGCACAAAACAGATCGCCACTTGAGCGACAACAAGTGCGCCGCTCAGTCGTGATCGCGCTGAGCGCCCAGTCGCGGTTGCGCCTTCCGACTTGATCACTCCAATTAAATTGGGGCGAGTGGCGTGCAACGCGGGAACGAGACCAAACGCGAGGCCACTCAATAACGCAAGCCCAAAAGAATAAGCGAGGACGCGCCAGTCCGGTGTGAGATCGATAGAGATTCGCTCCATCTCCGCACCGCCGTAGCGCACGAAAACCACGGACAGAAACAGATTGAGACTCCACCAGGCAAGCACCACTCCAGCGATGCCGCCCACAACACTCAACACCAAGCTCTCCGTCAGTAACTGTCTGATTAGTCGCCAACGACTTGCGCCCAGGTACAGTCGAACAGCGATTTCTTTCTGTCGTGCGATCGCTCGCGCGAGTTGCATGTTCGCGATATTGAAGCAGGCGATCAGCAGGATAAGACCAGTAGCTCCGAGGATCATTCCGATAAGCATCCACGCCTCGATTGGGACTTTCATCTCGTTGATTGGATCGACGGCGATTGTTTGCTTTGGGCCGTTGCTCGATTGAGTGTCGAGTTGGGCCAACAGAGCATTCATATCGGTGTGCGCTTCAGGCGCGGTCCTCCCTGGCTTGAGGCGCGCGTATATGCTGAGCCATTGAAAGTCGCGCCCGCCGTACCAGTCTCTCTTTTCAGGAGCGATGCCTTCGAAACGGGTCGTCGACATAGCAGCTCGCATCGCGAGTGGCAGCCAGATGTCAGGCATCTCATGCCTGAGGCCAACGAACGTTGGGTGAGTTATCCCGATAACTGTGAACGGTTTTCCATTCAACTTTATGCTGCTACCAACAAGCTGTGGATCACTCCCGAAGCGCCGCTGCCAGAAGCCATGACTCAACACGACGACTGCATCGCGACCGGGAACACTGTTCTCTTCGGTGGTGAAAAAGCGTCCCAGATGCGTGCTCCCGCCAAGCATCCCGACGTAGTTTTCTGAAACGAAGTTTCCGAGAATCTCTTCAGGGTCGCTGTTAGGTCTGTTTTCTCCGAGAAGAAAACGCTCCTCTTCATAGACGGCTATCACATCGGAGAACGATTGGTTGTGAGAGCGAATATAGGAGTAGTCGGGAAATGAAAACTGGTCCCCTCGCCTGGAGTCCACTTCGAGGAAGAGGCGCACAATCGACTCCGGCTCCCTTACCGGCAACGGACGCAGCAGGAGGTTGAAGACACTGAAGATTGCGGCGTTCACACCAATCCCAAGCGCGAGCGTCGCGACAACGACGAAGGTGAAGCCCGGTCGTTTCCATAAACTTCGAAGGCTATATCGTAAGTCTCGAAACATATATGTACCTTTAGGCGATTAGAGTCTCAACTCATAAACGACGCCACAGTCTTCGTCATTAACAATTTTCTTGACAAAACTGATTTCAACTTAGTCTTATAGCTTTAGCTTCCGGGCGGATCCTTGAATCACTGCACCACAATCCCTTCTTGGAGACATTTCAGTGAAAGTTGATAGAAAAACACAGATCCCGAACCTGGTCGTTTACGCTGCTATTTACGGCGTCATATTCGGAATCAGTTTCTGGTTGTTAATCGCCTATAAAGACAGCCCGACTAATTGGTTGCTATACGTCGCGATGATTGGATCAGTTCTGGCAGGACTGGTCAAATTCATTTTGTATTCACGAAGGCAACACTCCCAGTCTGCATAGGGGCTCCTTTTACCAGTTGAGGTCAGATAGATTCAGCCGAGCAGGACTAAGACCCAGCAGGAGCCATTCGTGTCATCAGCGGCGGTCCGGCGTTTTATTGGATCTGAAACGCAATTAGGACAGTTGCTGCAACCACTCGGGAATGCTGTCAGCATTATTGTACGGTCCGTCCCACCGGCGCGGCGCATCCGCCCACATCAGCATTCCAACACATTCATACTCTGTCGCTTCGTTCACTGTTTTGAGGAACTCCTGAGGCACCCAACTAATTAAGAAAGGGACCACGATGGGTACCTCGTCCGGCGGCTGATCGGCCCACGACTCAGGCACAAATGTCTGGACCCATGTATCCCACGGTGGCGTGTCGTTGTTATCCAGATAAAAAGAGGTTATGTCGGCTGTTAAGCCGTTGTGGTTCGACTGATCCAGGAAGTGGATGAGTAATCTGCCTCCAGCCAAATCGACGCTCCGTTCTGTATTAACTGGTGTTACTAATTGAGAGCGTGAGTCTACGACCTTGTTAATCATTCGAATATTGGCCCAGAGATCGACGTCGTAATCAGGTTCGGAGTCAAATTCGTAATCGGGCCTCAAGTGCGCGGACCGCAAGCAGTGTTTGGGATTGCTGACATTCACTCGCGGGGTACACCACGCAATAGTCTCATGCAATCTCTTAACGAAGTCTCGGGGTACTGTATGTTTCATAATCAAAAAGGCTTCCCGACACCTCTCAGCTAGTTATATAGTTAGTCAATGCCGGTTCTGAGCTTCATGGAACAGTTGTTAGCAGTTGAAGCAGAGGCAAAGTATTTGCTGACTGCGAGCGATCGTTCTTATGAACAAACATTGATGCAGGAGTTGTTGAGAATATTCGAAGAGACTGAACGTCTGTATGGTCCAAGAGATTCCTCATATCAACTCTCTATACCTCGCATCACTGAGTGTGCTACTTCGCGGACTTACATTTTTCAACCCTTGCGCGTGGCCAGGATATATCTTAGCCGCAATTCCAGAACTAAGCCCTCGCTTGCCTCAGTGGAACTTGCTCATGAAGCCATTCATGTGCTGAGCCCCGGAGGATTTGGTTCGGCTCCGACGATCCTCGAAGAGGGGCTTGCAGAAACTTTCGCCCAGAGATATGTGAATCGCGTTTATGGACTTACATTTGAGCGTGGCGCTGATCCCAAGGCTGATGCTGTGATGCATGCCGTCTCTACTCTTCTGGCAAAGAATCAGTTCGTAATAAAGGAATTGCGAACTCGTCAACCAGTAATCTCAAAAATTGACGAAAAACTTTTAGTTGAAGTGGCTCGTATCGAACCTGGTCAGGCAAGGTTTCTGTGTACTGACTTTCGAAGTTACTGGCGAACACCGTCTCCGTTGAGCAAATTCGCTGCCCAGGGCGCTCAACGCCTCGCTGACTGCTTACGTTCTATTTGGGACTAGTCCCCAACACTCAATCCGAAGGAGAATTATGAGAACACTACTATGTACCCTCTTGATCTTATGTGTCGGTTTGTCTGTCAACGCGTCAACTTTAAGTACGGCTACTCCTGTTGAGACTAAACTGACGGCGCCCGACGCTGTCCGTGGTGACGAATTCGGTCGCGCAGTCGCCGTTCAAGGGAATGTCGCCGTAGTCGGTGCGCCAAACGTCGGTTTCGGTTCCGGCGCTGCGTATGTTTTTGAAAGGACCACGACTGGTTGGCAACTTAATCAAAAACTGAGCGTGCCCGATATGTCTGCCAGTTTCTTTGGTGCTTCGGTGGCGATTGACGGTGATCGAATAGTGGTCGGAGCTCCCGGTGATCTGAATGTGGATGTCGGCGCCGGCGCGGCCTACGTGTTCGTTCGTACTTTCACTAAGTGGACCCCAGAAGCAAAGCTGATCGGCAGCGAGAACTCCGCTTTCGACAGCTTTGGCATCTCGGTAGCGATTAAAGGGAACAGGATTGTCTGCGGCGCGTATGGAAATTCCGATCTTAATCAAACTGAAGTCGGCTCCGCTTACGTCTTCCACCGGACTAATGGACTTTGGCTTCAGGAGCAGGAACTGACGGCCAATGATGGAGCGTCTCTCGCACGCTTCGGTCTGTCCGTTACTATGAACGAAGATACCATTGCAGTCGGAGCTGATGGAGACTCGGAGTTAGGCTTCTTCTCCGGTGCAGCTTATGTTTTCGGTTTTGACGGATCGAATTGGATTCAACAACAAAAGCTGCATGCGCAAGACCCGCAGGAGAGCGCTTCGTTTGGTTATCACCTGGCAATGGATGGGGATACGATGGTGATTGGCGCGCCACAAAACCAGGTTGGTACTCACACACTCGGCGCCGCCTATGTTTTTTCTCGCAGGTCGCAGGGCTGGTTACAGGACAGGAAGCTGGTGGCAAAAGATTCAGACACTTTTGATGGATTCGGCTTGCGTGTCGCTATAAGTGAGGACACGATCGCGGTTGGCAGCCCGAACGATCACGACGCCGCACTGTCTGGTGGAGCTTCTTATGTGTACAAGCGGAACGGGCAGTCAGGCTGGTCTTTACACGAAAAACTATTCGCATCGGATGCTGCGCGAGACGACGCTTTTGGTATTGCAGTAGCGGTGAGCAACAACACTGTTCTGGTTGGAGCGTCCGGAAGATCCGATGTCGCATTCCTGGCAGGCGCGGCTTACATCTACGAATTTTAAACCGTAGTGTGGAGATAAGCTTGTGCAAAGAGATTACAGGCACTTTCTTTCGGTAGGTCGTCAGTTTTGAAAATTTGGAACACTACGCCGAAGGCGTTGGCTAATTTCAGCCCAGAGTTGGAGCGCAGCGACAACCCTGGGCTTGGTCCATCAAATATACATACCAACCCTGAAAGGGTTTGCCGCGAGAGGAACCCTTACCGCAGGTCAGGTCAAAAATTTCGCCGCGGTAATATGGTGAACAGTTCAACAACTTCTCCTACATAAGTCATTGGCGGGCCTCGCCGTCGCCGGATCCGATAGCACCGGCGATGCTCGCTTTGGATCAACGCAATATCTATAGGAGAAGAGAATGAGAAATCTAAGCTTTGTGAAAAGGATGACAGCGCTGGCAATGGCGCTCATGTTTTTGGTCGCTTCGAACGTCACTCGCGTTTCGGCGGCTCCAGTCAACAATCTCACCCCGGAACAGATCGAAGCGCTGGTTACGGATGTCTTCGAAAAATTCGCTGCGTTCGATGCTCAGGGGACCGCAGCGCTTTACGCGCCTGACGGCACCATTGAAGACCCGGTTGGAACTCCGCCGGTACAGGGAACACAAGCCATCATTGCTTACCTGGAAACGTTCCCCACTATCTTGAATGAAATCAGAGTCCAGTCCTTTGACGTCACGGTAGCCGGTCAGGAAGCGGCCATCAAATGGAGGTTACGTTTTAAGACCAAAACCGGAAATGTGTTCTTCGTGGACGGCATAGGCATCTTTAAGATCAACGAGAACGGGAAAGTTCAATCGGACAGAGAGTACTTTGATTACGCGTACTTTCTGTCGCAATTACAGCAGTGAGATTGGTTACGCCACGTCACGCCGAACTTTAGTGGGGCCCTAATTTGAAGCTGTTCTCTGCGTACCTCTGCAAACTCTGCGTTGAATTCATATGTAAAACAATAACGCAGAGAGCGCAGAGGTACGCAGAGAACGCAGAGAAGAAATAGGGCTCCACTCGAACTTTCAACAGCTTTTACTCTTACGATCCTTTTGATATTCTTTTCGCCCGTGCTGCTCGCGCGACTCTAACCAGACCACCATCAGGTACACAAATGAATCCCTCTCCTTATCCCGCACCTTTCACTTCGGCTCATGGACGAGCCCGTGTAGTGAAGATCTTATTGATCGTCGGTGCTTTGGTCACTGCTATGTCGTTATTGGTTGAAGCACTCTCACTTGCGTTTCCTCCACTAACCGATGATCAGGAGTTTGGCGACAATCCGATCGGCGCCGCTATCAGTGTATTAACGTTTCTGCTCGCAATTCCCGAATTAATTATATCCCTTGCGACGGTGGTCTTTTTCCTTATGTGGCTCTACCGAGCCCACGGCAATCTGCGGGCATTCAATCCCTGGAGTCGCCTTGAGTATTCAAGTGGATGGGCGTTAGGCAGCTTTTTCATTCCGTTTGCGAACCTGGTCGTTCCTTATCGCGCTGTAAAGGAGGTATGGCAAAAAAGTGGCTCGCCGGACGAGGGACAACTGGCCGAGCCGAGTCCTCCCGCATCGTTTCCTATCTGGTGGTTGTTTTGGCTCCTTGCAAGTTTTGCCAACAACCTGTCCTTCCGGCTTGCCTTTAAAGAGAGTGTCCCGGAGAGTACCGTCACGACGATCTCTATAGTCGCGAGCGCGCTGTCTATCGTGGCGGCGGTCTTCGCATATTTAGTTGTTGATGCGATTGATAAGAGACAGGAAGAAACCAGCGGAAAGCTGGGACTCGGAAATTTCTCAGGGCCGCCGCCTCCGCCACCCAACCTGTCCACGTCGGATGTAGCAGTGCCTTATTGATTTAATATGACTCAAATTCCCGGTCTAACGATTCGTCGCGGCACACTCAAGGACGCTGGTTTGCTGTCCGAATTGGGCGCGCGAACCTTTTCCGAAGCGTTCGCCGCTGATAATTCTCCGGAAGACTTAGCTGCGTATATCGCAACGTCGTTCAACGTAGCGCAACAGACCGTTGAGTTAGAAGATCCGTGTTCCACTTTCCTGATCGCGGAAGTTGATGGACGCGCGGCAGGTTACGCCATGCTCCACGACGGTGAACCTGAGAAGGACGTCGAAGGCGCTAACCCGGTTGAGATCGTCCGTCTGTATGCGTCGCGTGACTGGCTTGGACGTGGCATCGGAGAACAATTGATGCGTGCATGCTTAGACGAGGCTCGGCAGACCGGACACGAGACTATCTGGCTTGGTGTGTGGGAGCGGAATGCGCGGGCGCAGGCCTTTTACCGAAAATGGAACTTTCGCACCGTCGGCGAGCACCTGTTTCAGTTAGGAGCCGATTTACAACGAGATATCGTGATGGAGCGCTCGCTAACGACGCCGGTATCGGTGTGACGGAAATCCGATGTGGATATGTGGTCCTGTCGCTACGCCGGGGATGGCGTGTCGAAATACCAGGAACGGAATATTTTCTGCTCGCAAGAAGTCAACCAGGGCAATGCCCTCCGAACTATCCGGATGAAGCCCAACATCCATCCCCTGCCGGTGATCAAGTCCCCAACGGTCGTGAATGTCCGATTGTCCAAACGCCGATGTAGGTAATGGACGACCGAACTTAGTGAAGAAAAAATTTTCCACCTTCCTGGAATCAGCAAGTGACCAACGTGGCGAATCTTGAGAAGCGGCGCTGGTCTGGATAGTTTGGCCGGACGACCGCTCTATCCGCGCAACTCGCGCGAGATCGAGCAATGTTGTTACGCCTCCACGTTTGTACCAGATACCATCGCTGGTTTCTCGCAGTTCTTCTACTTGCAAACGTCCGCCACCGACGAGCTCAATGAATATCGGCGGGGCTTCCGTTTTGTTGTCAGGAAGGTTGTTGACCGCCGCCTGGTTCGAACTGGAAGACTCCTGCTTCTTATCAGTATCTACCTGGGCGGAAACCAAACCCGCCACCTGGATGCCAACAAATAAAAAGAGAAGGGTTGAAGCAAATACTTTCACGCGCAGCAGTCCTCTTCGTTAAGGAGGCACATAGTAATCCTAATTCCGCGTTGCTACAAGACAGAGTTCTATGGCGATGGACTGCCGGAGGCGGACGGCTGAGGTTCAGCGGGCGACACTTTCTGAATCGTCTTAACGTTCTTTGGATCGAGAAGCGACACGACACCGTGTTTGCGATACCAGATCCCTTCTCCCGTTTGCCATGCGTCGTCAGCTTCAATCGTGACGCCACTATCGAGGGTAATGACGACTGGATTACTTCTGCCGTTTGCGCCTGATGCAGTTGAGATTGGACTTGAGCGGCTCAATTCAACGTGGGGGCTATTCTGAGGCGACGGCGTTTCGATGCTTGGAGACGGCGACGGCTCCGCTGAGGGTTCAGGTGAAGGACTGGCAGTTGTGAGCGGAGCCCGCTGTTGGGGCTGGAGGAATTCCTGTTGGCGCGCGCTCGAGCTCGAACTGGTTGTATTGGAGTTTTCCTGCGCTGGTTGACGTGACATAGCGAAGTAAACCAAAGACAGCAGGACTCCCAGGAGGACACCCGCGAGCACTCCGATCGGCAATAGCGTTCGGCTCGATTTTGAGTGAGGGTTGGGTGCAGCTCCGGCACTTACGAGCACCGCGCCGTCAAGCTCGCAGAAATGTTCTGCATCGGGAAAGAATGAATTGCATTGAGGACAATGTTTCAATTCGTTAGCTCCGGCGAGATCTTACACTACTTAAAACTATATTGCCTTAGTCGTCGCCCCTGCCTAAACTATTCGTATTCCCCTGGTAATTCCCCCTCAATGTCTATCCACTGATTCGAAAAGAAGTAATGCTGAAAACAATTCTGTTCTCGTTGCTTTCTATCTCGATAGTCACCAGCACCCTGGATAACAACGCAGAACCTATGTCGTCGCTGCCCAGTGACTTTGTCGAAACACAGATCACAGGCAATGGACTTTCCAACACGACCGCAATGGCTCTGCACCCGGATGGGCGTATCTTCGTGTGTCAACAGACCGGCGAACTACGTGTGAATCAAAAACGGTGTCGTATTACCCACACCATTCACGGCACTCAACGTCAACTTCGATGGTGAACGTGGCCTGCTCGGCGTAACGTTTGATCCTAACTACGCAACGAATCACTTTGTCTATGTTTATTACACGGCCACAACCCCGACCATTCACAATCGCGTTAGTCGATTCACAGCAAACGCCGCCAACGAAGACGTGGCGGTCGCCGGCAGCGAAGTCGTCCTTCTTAATCTGGAGACTCTCGGCGCGACCAATCACAACGGTGGTGCAATCCATTTTGGTCCTGATGGCAAACTCTACATAGCGACGGGTGAGAACGCGGTGCCATCCAACTCACAGTCGTTAGCAAACCGTCTCGGCAAAATACTGCGAATCAATTCGGATGGAACCATCCCGGCGGATAACCAACCAGTTTCCCCAATATCGCCGGTTCACCGAGTGGCTTGAATCGTGCGATCTGGGCCGCCGGTCTTCGCAATCCATTCACGTTCAGCTTCCAGCCGGGCGCCGGTCGTATGCACATCAACGACGTCGGACAAGGCACATGGGAAGAAGTGAATGTAGGAACTGCGGGGGCAAATTTCGGGTGGCCCACTTGTGAAGGGGCATGCGTTACGGCGGGAATGACGAATCCACTGTACCAGTACTCTTCGGCAGTCGCTGCGCCTTGCGCGATCACTGGTGGCGCTTTCTACAATCCGGCGACGCCGACATTTCCCGCACAGTTCATCGGCAAGTACTTCTTCGCGGATTTCTGTGCCGGCTGGATAAAGGTTCTCGATCCACTTAGTCCGCCGCCAACTGAGGGCGCTATAGACTTCTCGACGGGAATCAGTTTTCCGGTTGATATTCAGGTTGCGAATGACGGTAGTCTTTATTATCTCGCGCGCGGTAGCAATTCCGTCTTTCGTGTGCAGTTTGTCGGTGGGGTGACACTGGCGATAAATGATCTGACTATCACGGAAGGAACTTCGGTAGCGAACTTTACTGTCTCGCTGTCGTCGGCGAGTTCTAACACGGTGACTGTGAACTATGCCACCGCGGACAATACGGCAGTCGCGGGTGTTGATTATGTCGCGACGAGCGGCACGTTGACGTTCACAGCGGGACAAACTTCACGAACTCTAAGCGTCGGAATCAACGGTGACGTTTTTAATGAAGACACGGTGTCGTTCAACGTAAACCTGAGCTCACCAACCAACGCTACGACTAATGACAGCCAGGGTGTCGGAACGATTGTTGATGACGATGCTCCAGTGCTTGCTACCGAAGAGAATTCGCAACGCGCGATCGCACTCGACACTGTGACGTTTATACGCGACCCGTTTCCGATCACGAATACACAGTACTTTGGGTTAGACAAACGCACCCGCGTTTCACTCTTCGCTACAAACCTCAAGCTGACGCCGGGGTTAGTAATAACGGCCCAGGCAATAGACTCGCAGCAGGTGACTCATCAACTGCCGGTAGAGTTTGTGGGCGCGCTACCAACGTTCCTGGGATTACACAGATAGTAGTCAAACTCCCGGACGGCATTGCAACTGCCGGGGACTTACATGTGACTATTACCGTGCGAGGTAAGACAAGTAACGTCGCGCTAGTCAGCGTAAGTCCGTGATGGTCTAGCTCACTTCTTCACTGAGCGCACACGGAATCGCCGGAGATTTCTTTATGGGCGCTCTTGGGCCACAGATTAACGCGGATTTCACGGATCGATCCGTAAAAAATCCGCGCAATCTGTGGCTAAAACTAATAACAGAGCATGCAGGCGGTGAGAACCGGTGTCCGCACCATAGCACATAAATTTTCGCTCTTGTACGTTTCTTTTGAAATCATTGTCAGCGGGTACGAAATTTATTCGAACAAACGAAACCTTGGACTGAAACAGGCGTGATTATACGGAACGTCCTGGCAATCAATCCTTAGCAACAACGAGGTTCAAAATGAAGAGAGTTCTTTCACTTTGCTGCGTAACGTTGGCGATGGTGTTTCACCCAGTCGCACCAAAGAAAGAAACCGCATCATCGTTCAGAACCATAAACATTCCCCAGAGAGAATTTGGTTATAGCCATTTCGACTCAATGGCTATCACTACGAGCGAAGATTTCGATGCTTTCCTCGAAGAGACATCTCAGTTAGGCTGGAATAATCGACAAGAGTTTGTAGACGCTCTGCGCAATGCAAGGATCGATTTCAATCAGGAAGCATTAGTGTTACTCAGACACACTGAAGGCTCCGGGTCGGTCCAAGTCTCATTTGAAACTCCGGTCTTAAAGGACAAGACGCTCCTCTGCGAAATTCGCGGAGAACCTCTCCGTGGCGTGGGAACCGCCGATATGGCGTATTACTGCTTCGCCCTGGCGGTTTCCAAATCACTTGTCAATCAAGTTCAGCTGAATGAGGTGTCAGGCACTATGGCAGTGCGCCCTTCATCTAGGATTCTGCTATCAACCACTGAAAGACAACCTTTGAAAATCCACCGGCCCACGCCACCGGAAAAACCCGCACCTGAAGATTGTCCAAAGCTGATCCTCGCCTGCCCGACTGACCTGCTCGAGACGGGAAAAACATATACGGTTACAGCACTTGTCGAAGGCGGCAAACCTAAATACGAAGTGTTCTACGGCTGGAGTGTGCAGGGCGCCGAAATCGTCGAAGGCCAGGGAACACGTTCATTGAAGTTTCGCGTTACTCATCCGAACAAGATAGTCAAAGCGTTCGTCGAGCTCGGCGGATTCAACCCCTACTGCGACCGGTTAGCTTCCTGCGAATGCGGACCTACGCGTTAACAGATCCCACGTGTTTGAGCGCCACCATCACATACCGCAGGTTTGACAATGAGCCAGGTTGTAACTGCGCCTGCTGCAACGCCACCCAGAATTAGCCAGGTCTTTGTAGAGATGCCACCACCTGCCTTACTAACGCTGTCCACCTCTGAATAAGTGATTGACTGTGACGTTCCGTCCTTCGGGTTCCTTAGGGTAAACGATACCGGCTCCACGCGATCGATATAACCCTTAATCTTCGTGCGATCGCGGAACTTGACTTCGACTTGCGAGTCTTTGCTCACAGAAAGTGTCTGGACCCTGGCCCGGACCTTCTCGATTTCCGTAGTCGATTGAGCTGTGGCGATCGCGGGACTAAGACTCAACGCAGTTATGATTACTGAAAGTGTTACGGCTAAATGTCTCTTCATCACAAAAGTCTCCTTCATTCGAACTACTCTCTTTCGCAACCCATGTTCCAAAACAAACAGGCGCAAAAGCAGCGGTTTTTTGCGAAGGGACTCAGATGTAGAAAGATTTGACTTGGATGCTAGCGCAGGAAAATTCCGTCAGGTGACGCGTGGTGTCGGAAAATCGTAGTTTGAGTGCGAGATCACCTTCCTTTGATCCGAACATAGAGATGACCATTTGGGGATCCACCAAACGCTTTCACTGTGAGATAAGGCTGGCGACGAACAAGTTCACCAAGCTTATCGCACCCATAGTTCCGTGAATCAAATGCGGGATTGCTCTTTACGACCAATGAACCCACTCCTGACAAAGGAGCCCAACCATCCTCTCGCGCCGCTCCGCGTATTGCGGCAATGAGAAGAGACTTCAATGTTTCCTGCGGCGCCTCGATCGCAACAGGTTTAGCAACGGGGGCGCGAAGAATCTCGGTGTAAATGAACTTATCGCAGGCAGCCACAAATGCGGGTGGCGTCTTCTTTTCACCAAACCCGTAAACCGCAAGACCTGCCTCCCGAACTCTTGTTGCTAGGCGCGTGAAATCACTGTCTGATGACACCAGGCAGAATCCGTCTACCCTTCCACCGTGAAGCAAGTCCATTGCATCGATTATCAGTGCCGAGTCAGTCGCGTTTTTTCCGATCGTGTACCGGAATTGCTGGATTGGCTGGATTGCGAAACTATTGAGAGTTTCTTTCCAGCCATTGAGGTGAGGCGTTGTCCAATCACCGTAAGCGCGCTTGATCGTGGCGGTGCCGTACCGTGCTACTTCCCTCAACAGATCACCGACGACTGATGCCTGAGCATTTTCAGCATCGATGAGTATGGCGAGTTTGTCCGTATTTGGTGAAGACATTGCGCTATCTGGAACTTCACATGGAAATTTAGTTTGGTGTCATTAACCTTGGATTCGAAGGCAGGCTTTAGCACGGTAATGAGGTGAGCGGCAGCAAGACCCAATTAACAATAGCCTAACGAACATAGTTGCATCAAGGTTTATCACAAAAATCCGCAGATCACATGATGTCGCAGCTACGCTCCGAACTGCTTTAGATGATGGTCAGCGTGTTTGTACGTGACGACGCCCCATTCGCGCCACGTCATTGGTCCAAACAGCGGATGAGCCGGCGCTTCGCCTTCATGAGGTCCGGTTCCGATTCGCTTCAGCAACTCCAGCAACGCTGTGCGCTCCTCTTCAAGCGATACCGCAACACCGGACTTCAACTCGGCCGCCGTCGGCGCTCCCTTCGGGAATGGAAGCACATACAGGATGAGGTGCTTGAGCGGAAACATCTGGAAAGCGCGTTTATTCGCGGAGACCACCGGTAGTTCTCCAAGAGTCATCAACGCCGACAAGCGAAGATGATGCAACATGCTCGCGACGTCCATGCTACCCCAGCGCCTGGTGGACGACGCTGACAGAGATTGCAGCCTGGTACAAATTTCTGTCCGGTCAAGTTCGTTTAGGATTGAGCCCATTGTCTTTAATGCTGGCGCGCGCCGAAGTATGCCTTGTTTCATCATTGCCGTAAAGCTACTCACCACTAAGACGCTGGTTTAGCGTAATATGGAAAGAACTCGTGTGGCCCAAGCCATTTGCGCGCCGCTATCTCGCGACGAGTCTGACGGCTCTTTCGACCTTCGCCAATCATATCGACAATTTGTGCCGCGCGATTTGGATCGTCCCTGGCAATTACCAGTGCGATATTGCTCAAGAAGCTTGGACGTTTCCAGCTATTCATTCGCTCGCACGCGTCCAGTAAAGCATCAAGAACCAGATCGCGCAGGCGCGACTCGTAAAAGACTGCTTCGAAAAGATAGAACAAGGCGTCAGCTTGACGCACAGGGTTCGGCTGACGCTGAATCTTCTCAAGTAGTTCATTAACCACCGAACGTAGCCGTCGATCACTTCTCTCAACCATCACTCGGACGGCCCATGACGCCACCGATACAATCCTGTTGGGCTCAGTCTGTTCGTACGCCGCAGCTAACGCCTCGCCAATCACCTTTTCAGACTGCTTTCGATCTTCGAGGTGCCAGGCCACATGGGCCAACGACTGGCAGCGATACCACGGCTCGGAAATACTCCGCGCGAGTTCGAGAGCTCGCACAGGTTCAGTCTGTACCAGCTTCCCAACCAACTCTCGCCTATTAACACTCTCCGTGTGCATAACCTCCAAAATCCTGAAGTCGTTAAAAATCGCCGCCGTAATTCTCCGTTCGTCAATCCATTATGTGCAACTTGCTCCCGCGCTAATCCAAATCCGACAACTCCG
>Ga0068859_100001475_pt1 | contig 23925 bp, 20 predicted proteins | sample KBSSwiS22_FD_66585 | JGI IMG/M metagenome (GOLD analysis project Ga0068859, IMG submission 66585) | Switchgrass rhizosphere microbial communities from Kellogg Biological Station, Michigan, USA - KBS Switchgrass S2-2 | ecosystem: Host-associated > Plants > Roots > Rhizosphere > Soil ...
CATCGCCTCGAGCCCGTCCATCCCCGGCAGGCGGATGTCCATCACGACCAGGTCGGGGTGCTCGCTCTCGACGAGGCGGATCCCCTCGGGGGCGTCGGCGGCGGTCACGACCTCGTACCCGTCGCGCTCGAGGTCCTGCTTGTAGAGGAGGCGCAGGTTCTTCTCGTCCTCGATGACCAGGATCTTCGCCATGGCAAGGCACCTCATGCGGCCGGCAGCCGCATCGTAACCGTGGTGGATTCCCCCTCGCGGCTGTCGAGCTTCAGCTCGCCGCCGTGATCGCGGACGATCTGCGCCGCGATCGTGAGGCCCAGGCCGGACCCGTCGTTCTTCGTCGTGTAGAAGGGCTCGAGGACGTGGGCCAGGACCTCCGGCGACATCCCCATCCCGGTGTCGGCGACCACGATCTCGACGCCGTGCGGCACCCCCGCGAGGCGCAAATTCAGATCGCCGCCGTGCGGCATCGCGTGGACGGCGTTCCGCATGAGGTTGACGAGCGCCTGGAAGAGCTGGTCGCGATCGGCCGCGGCCTCGGGGCATCCCTCCGCCTCGATGAGGTGCGGAACGACCCCCGCCTGCTCCAGCTCGAGGCGCAGGAGATCGACCGCCTCCTCGACCAGGCGGCGCAGCGGGACGTTCGCGATCTTCGGGGGCGAGGGGCGGGAGAAATCGAGCACGTCGCGGACGATCGCCTCCAGCCGGCGCACCTCGTCCACGATGATGGCGAGCGATTCCCGCGTCTCCGGCTCGGCGGGAGACTTCGCCAGGAGCGACCTCGCGAAGCCGCCGATCGCGACGAGCGGGTTCCGGATCTCGTGCGCGACGCGCGCCGCCATCTCGCCGATCGCGGACAGCCGCTCGGACTGGACGAGCTTCTCCTGGTTCTTGCGCAGCTCGCGGGTCGCCGCCTCGAGCGATCCGACCTGCCGGCCCAGCTCCTCGGTGAGGCGCGCGCGCTCGATCGCGTGCGCCGCCTGGAGGCCGAGCAGCTCGAGCATGTTGACGTCGTCGTCGGTGATCGCGCGCTTGGTGATCGCGTTGTCGGCGAGGAGCAGGCCGACCGGGCGCCCCTCGGCCTTGAGCGGGACCGCGACGAACGCGTCGGTGCCGAGGATCTCCACGACGCGCTCGGAGGCGGGGTCGCCGCTGCCGACGACGCACCCCTGCTCGACGCGCGTGGTCCCCGCGGCGCGGAGCGCCTGCACGACGAACTTCGTGCCGTCGTCGAGGCGGGCGGACAGGAGTCGCGCGGCCTCGAGGACCTTGGGCTCGCCCCCCTCCGCGCTGGGGAGGTACTCGTCCACGAGCGCGCGCAGGGTCCGGTCGTGCTGAGCGAGGCGCGACCAGATCCGCTGCGCGTCGCCCGCGTCGGAGGGCCCGATCGCGTCGCGGCCCGAGAGCGTGCCGCGGCGCGCGTCCGCCAGGAGCAGGAACGCGCGGTTGAAGCGGAGCCCCTGGCTCGCGGTGGCGCCCACGAGGATCGTGCGGAGGATCCGCTCGAGGCTCATCGCGGATTGCAGGCACTCGCCGATCTCGCGGATGACCGAGAGCTGCGCGACCCGGCGGGCGAGGCGCCTCTCGAGCCCCTTGGACTCGGTGAGGTCGGTGACGAGGACGAAGGCGCCGGCGGTGCCCTCGGTGCCGGGGAGATCGGTGCGTGTGACCATGACGGGGAGGTCGTCGCCGTCGCGGTGGCGGTGGCGCGCCTCGTAACGGCGTGTCCTCGTGCCCGCGACGACGGCCTGCGGCACTGCGGACATCTCTCCCGTCAGATCGACCCAGGATCCGCCGAGCGCGTCGTCCTCGGCGATCCCGTAGAACTTGGCGGCGCCCCGGTTCCAGAAGAGCACCGCGTCGTCGGGGTCGAGGAGCGCGAAGGGGATCGACCAGGCGCCGATGAGCCGGAGGAAATCGGCCGCGCTCCCGGGAAAGAACGCCTCGAAGCGCGCATGCTCGTCGAGCTGCGGGCCGGCTCCCATCCCCTCTCCCTCACGATGCTGTCGGATCCGTGCGCTTGGATTGTAATCGGGTCAGGCACCGTTTCGCTGCGAAACGGTGCCTGACCCTAAATCACGGCGTCGCGGAGGAAGGCGGCGGCCTCCTCGGGGGAGGTCGGGTTGATGTAGAAGCCCGTCCCCCATTCGAATCCCGCGACCCGCGTGAGGCGGGGCAGGATCTCGATGTGCCAGTGGAAGTCGAGCGAGAGCGTGTCCCAGTAGTTACGCCGCCGCACGAGGGTCTCGGTGTTGGGCGCCGTGTGGAGGACGAAGTTGTACGGCGGGTCCCGCAGGACGCTCTTCAGGCGCGCGAGCGTCTCCTTGAGCGTCCGCGCCAGCGCCCCGACCGTCCCCCGGTCCTCGTCGGGGAAGGAGTGGGCGTGGCGCCGCGGGATCACCATGAGCTCGAAGGGGAATCGCGAGGCGTAGGGCGCCAGCACCGCGAAATGCTCGTCCAGGCCGACCACCCGGTCGCGCGTCGCGATCTCCTGCTCGACCAGGTCGCAGAAGATGCAGCGCTCCTTCAGGTGGAAATGCGCCCGGGCCGACTCCAGCTCCACCGCGATCGCCCGCGGGGTCGCCGGGGTCGCGATGAGCTGGAGGTGGGGATGGGCGAGCGTCGCGCCGGCGAGCGCGCCGTGGTTCTTGAAGAGCAGGACGTACTTGAAGCGGGCGTCGCGCCCCAGGTCGCGGAGGCGGTCCTGCGCGAGCTTCAACACCGCCTCGAGCTGTCCCGCCTCCATGTCGGCGATGTGCAGGGCGTGATGGGGCGACTCGACGATGACCTCGTGAGCGCCGACCCCCCGCATCCGGTCGTACAGCCCCTCGCCGTGCCGCTCGAGGTTCCCCTCGATCGACAGCGCCGGGTATTTGTTCGGGATGACCCGGACCTCCCAGCCCGGCCCGTTCGCAGGCCCTCCGCCCGGGCGCAACGCCGCGATCTCGGGGGGGGTCTTGTCCTCGTTCCCCGGGCAGAACGGGCAAAAGCCGCCGTCGGCCTCGACCGCGGGGGGAAGCGCGAAGTCCTCGGGGCGGCGGCTCCGCTCGGCGGCGATGATCACCCAGCGCTTGGACAGCGGGTCGTGACGCAGCTCCGACATCAGGCGTAAAGCGTCGCGGCGAGGTCGAGGACCTCCGCGGGACAGGTCTTGAGCGCGGCGACGGCGTCCGCCAGCGGGACCGGGACGAACGCCCCGCCCCGGTAGGCGGCCATCATCCCGAACTTCCCCTCGTGCACCATGTCGGCGGCGAGGAGCCCGTAACGGCTCGCGAGCCAGCGGTCGAACGCGGTCGGCGTGCCGCCGCGCTGGACGTGGCCGAGAGCGACCGAGCGCGTCTCGAACCCGGTCGCCCTCTCGATCGCCTTCGCCAGGCGCTCGCCGATGCCTCCGAGGAGCACGTGACCGAAGGCGTCCTTCTCCACGTCCTTGGTCACCTCCCCCTCGGGGAGGACGGCGCCTTCCGCGGCGACGACGATCGAGAACATCTTCCCCAGCTCGCGCCGCCTCCGGATCGAGGCGCACACCGCGTCGAGATCGACCGGGCGCTCGGGCACGAGGATATGGTCCGCGCCCCCCGCCATCCCCGCGTGGAGCGCGATCCACCCCGCGTGGCGTCCCATGACCTCGCAGACGATCACGCGATCGTGGGACTCCGCGGTGGAGTGGAGCCGGTCGATCGCCTCGGTCGCGATCGACACCGCGGTGTCGAACCCGAACGTCGTGTCGGTCCCCGAGAGGTCGTTGTCGATCGTCTTCGGGACGCCGACGACGGGCCGCCCGCCCTTCGACAGCTTGGCCGCGACCCCCAAGGTGTCCTCCCCCCCGATCGCGACGAGCGCGTCGAGGCCGAGCGCGGCGAAGCTCTCCTCGAGCGTCTTCGCGTCCTCCGGCTTCTTGTAGGGGTTCGTGCGCGAGGTGCCGAGGATCGTCCCGCCGCGGTGGAGGATCCCGGACACGGCGGCCGCGTCCAGCTCCACCGTTTCGCGCGTCAGGAGCCCGCGCCAGCCGTGGCGGATGCCGATCAGCCGGTACCCGCGCGGCAGCGACCGCTTGGCCACGGCACGAATGACCGCGTTGAGCCCGGGTGCATCACCGCCGCCCGTCAAGATCCCGACCGTCTTCATCGCGCCCTCCGCACTGGGCCGCCTACTTTACTAGGCGGACCAATCGAAGCGTGAGGGATCCTCGGGGGAAAGCTCCGCGAAGCCGTCGGCGGGGACGCGCTGGTGGGCGCCGCCGGGCCTCTCCACCGAGACCGCGAAGCGCACGGGCCCCTCCGGGGGGCGCACCGAGGCGAGCGGGATCGCGATCTCGACGACCCGGTCACGCACGGTCTTCCCCCACACTTCGGCCGCCATCGTCGCGCGCTCGCCGATCTCCACGCGGACGGCCGCTCCGTCGAGCGCCCCGGGCTCGAACGGATCGACGCGCAGGTACAGGGAGTCGCCGTCGCTCCCGTAGAGGACCTGGCGCACGAGGCGCGAAGCCTGGTGCATCGCCCCGTACACCGCCTCGATCCGCCCCGCGGTCTGCCACTCGAAGTAGTCGGTCACCCGGCCGTCGAGCGTCGGCCGGACGATGCCGGTCGGCCCCGGGTAGGCCCGCGCCTCGCCCCGGCGCACCGGCTCACGGACCGCGTCGGGGACGGGGCGGCCCGCGGCCGCGTAGGCGGCCGCGAGCTTGCCGCGGAAGAGCGCGTCGAACTCGTCGGCGTTGGGCGTCGGGTGGTCGTCGCCGAACCACCAGAGCCAGTCGCTCCCCTCCGCCGCGTAGATCGCGCGCCACGCCGGGTCGTCCCACGAGGGCTCCCGCCCCGCCGCGGCGACGGCGTGGCGCGCCGCCGCGAGCAGCTCCCACGCGCGGTTCTTCTCCGGATGGCCGATCCACGTCGCGAGGTTGCGGTAGATCCACGAGCCCGCGACGACCCGGGGGAGCGGCCGTGCTTGGGCGGGATCGGCCGCCTCGGACGCCGTGACCGTGCGGATACCGGGCTCGGCCGCGATCGCGCCGTAGAGCGCGTCGAAGAACGGCGCCCCGCCTTCGGGGTAGTGCTCCCACGCGTTCTCGCCGTCGAGGATCACCGACACGACCGGCGAGGTCCCGTCGTCGGGGGCGGCGTCGCGCAGCTTCAGGATCCGCGAGACGAAGTCGCGCGCGGCATCCTCGGGGTCGTACGACGCGTAGACGAAGCCGATCCGGTCCGAGATCTCGTGGTCGCGGAAGAGGAGCACCGGCCCCCCGGGGTAGCGCCAGGGGGAAAGGAGGTGCGACGCGCTCCGCGGCTCCTCGAGCGAGGCGAACAGCACGTCCTCGTCGGAGGCGGCCCACGCGTACCCGGCGCCCGCCATGCGCCTCAGCGCCTCCTCGGAGATCGCGCCCTCGCTCGGCCATCCCCCCGCCGCCGGCCGGCCGAAGACGCGCGCGAACGCCTCCCGCGCGCGCACGAGCTGCGCGGTGGCGTCCTCCGGGTGGCGGAAGCGCGCCTCGGGGAGGGCCAATCCCGGGAGCGCCTCGCGCGCGGACTCGAGGTCGCACAGGAGCGGGAGGATCGGGTGGTAGTACGGGCTCACGCCGAACTCGACGCGTCCTTCCGCCGCGAGGTCCTTCCAGGCCGGGAGCACGCCGCGGACGAAGTCGCGCTGCCGTGCCAGAAGCTGCGCCTTGTCCTCCTCGTCGAAGCCGCGCCCCTTCTCGACGAGGCGCCGCACGAGCGGTTCCGTGCGCAAGGTCGGCCCGCACCACGCGAGGTGGAAGAGCACCTGGAGGTCGCGCCACGCCGCGACGTCGAAGGCGTCCTCGCGGCGCGCGCGGAGGGCGACGAGTCGCGGCAGGTCCTTCGCCATCGTGGGGAGGTGCAGCGAGAAGAAGTGCTCGACGACGAAGCGGCGCTCCTCGGGCGTCAACGCGTCCGCGGGCTTCTCCGCCAGCTCGAGGAACCTATCCGGGGCGGCGTCGTCGGCGGAGAGTCTCTCGAGCTGGTCGAGCAGCGTGGGGACGACGTTGAACGTCGCGCGGATCTCGCGGTGGCGCGTCAGGTGCGCGGCCATGTCGAAGTAGTCCTTGAGCGCGTGCAGCCGCGTCCACGGCATCGCGGGCCGACCCGTGGCGAGGTCGGTGTAGTCGGGCTGGTGCAGGTGCCAGACGAGGGCCAGGCGGATCGGCGGCTTCACGCTGCGAAGGTTACCGTCCCCGCCGCGCGAGCGCCCAGCGGTAGAGCTGTTCGTACCCCTGCGCCGCACCCGCCCACGAGTGGTCCGCGCTCATCCCCGCGACCTGGATCCGGCGCCACCCGTCGCGGTCGGTCGCCCGCACGAGCAGCGCGCGCTGGAGCGCCGCCCAAAACGCCTCGGCGGTGTAGGGGCCGAAGGTGAACCCCGTCACCCCCTCCTGCACCGTGTCGGCGAGGCCCCCGGTTTCGCGCACGACCGGAACGCTCCCGTAACGCATCGCGATGAGCTGGCCGAGCCCGCACGGCTCGAAGAGCGAAGGCATGAGGAACACGTCGCTCCCCGCGTAGATCAGCGGCGCCAGCTCCCCCGCGAAGGTGAGCACGGCGGACATCGTCCCGGGGTGCGCCGCGGCCAGCGACGCGAACATGTCCTCGTACGGCTTCGCTCCCGTGCCGAGCACCACGAACTGGGCGTCGCCGCCAAGACCGCTCAGGAGGCGTTGAACCACGGGCCCCGTGATCTCCATCCCCTTCTGCGCGTCCAGGCGCGTCACCATCGCGACGAGCGGGACGCGCTCGTCCACCCGCAGGCCCAGGCCCTCCTGGAGCGCGCGCTTGCTCGCCGCGCGGCGCTCGGGGTTTTTCGCATCGAAGGCGAGCGGGAGACGCACGTCGGTCGCCGGGTTCCAGACGTCGGTGTCGAGGCCGTTGAGGATGCCGTGGACGTCGTAGTGGCGGAACCGCAGGAGCCCGTCGAGACCGCTGCCGCCGGTTTCGCTCAGCATCTCCCTCGCGTAGGACGGGCTGACGGTGTTCACGAGCGTGCCGTGGTAGATCCCGCGCGCCATGAAGTTGACCTCGTCGGCGCCCTCCTCGCGGATCGGCGGCGGCGTCGCCCCGAGGTAGGCGAGCACGTTGCGCCTGGCGCGCCCCTGGTGCGCGAGGTTGTGGATCGTGAAGAGCGTCGGCGTCCCGGCGAAGCGCGGGTCGGACTCGCCGGCGGTGGCGAGCCACAGGATCGCCGGCGCTCCGTGCCAGTCGTGCGCGTGGACCACGTCGGGCCGGAAGTTCAGCGCCGAGCACAGCTCGAGCGCCGCGCGCCCGAGGAAGGCGAAACGGTACGGGTCGTCGTCGTAGCCGTAGATGCGCGGGCGGTCGAAGAGGCTCCGCTCGGCGACGAAGTACACCGGCACGTCGCTGCCGGGGAGCGTTCCGCGGAGGATGCCGGCGGGGAGCGGCCCGGGTCCGACCGGGACGGACAGCTCACCCGTGAGCGCCGCGATCCCGCCGGAGCCGGTCGCGGCCCCGCGCTCCTGAGCGGGATAGGCCGGGGTGACGACGCGAACGTCGTGGCCCATCGCGGCGAGCGCCTTCGGAAGCGCGCCCGCGACGTCGCCCAGCCCGCCGGTCTTCGCGAACGGCGCGACCTCGGCGGCGATCATGAGGATGCGCAGGTTCGCCGCCATGGGCGCGGGATCTTACCCCGCCGGTGGCGCCGTTTGGGCTGCCGCCGGCACCGGCATCCCCTTCTTTTGGAGCTCCTGGTTGATCAGCTCGGCGAACGCCGCGAACGGCTTGGCCCCGTTGAGGAACCGGCCGTTGATGAAGAAGGCGGGCGTTCCGGTGACGCCGAGCTTCGCCGCCTCCGCGGCGTCGGCCTCGATCTTGGCCTTGTTCTTGGGCGAGTCGAGGTCCGCCGTGAACTTGCCGACGTTGAGGTTCAGCTCCTTCGCGTACTTGATGAAGTCGTCCCGGGTGAGCGCCTTCTGGTTCGCGAAGAGCTTGTCGTGGAACTCCCAGTACTTCCCCTGCTCGTGCGCGGCCATCGCGGCCATGGCCGCGGGCATCGCGTTCTGGTGGAACGACAGCGGGAGGTTCTTCCAGACGATCCGCACCGAATCGCCGTACGTCTTCTGGATCTGATCGAGGGTCGGACCGACCCTTGAGCAGAACGGTCACTGGTAGTCGGAGAACTCCGCGATGACGATCGGGGAGCTCGCCTTCCCCTTCGTCGGCGAGCCCTCGAGGCTCACCGGGTAGACCTTCGCCGGATCGGGGCCGGAGGGCCGCTGCGCGGGCTGCTGGCGGTTCGCCTGCGCGCTCGCGAGCTGCGTCGAGAGGACCGTGATCTTCTCCTCGACCTTCTTGATGTCGTCGGCGGCGCGCTTCGCGTCCATGTACAAGAACGCGCAGAACACGATGGCGACGATCGCGAGGACCGTGGGGAGCCATCCGGGCGCCCCGGACCCCCCGCCCGAGGCCGCCTGGGACCGCGGCCTCTCGTCCCCTTCCCTTCTGTCCCGATTCCTCTTCGACATGGGTCCCGTTCCTCCGGCCGAGAAATCTACAGCGAAAGCTTGGCTTGGTTGGCCTTCACGTCCGCGGCGGAAACCTGGAGCGCTTTCTTCTCCGCGTCAAGCAGCTCGACTTCGTACACCTTCTCGATTCCGTTTTCGCCGAGCTTGACCGGCACGCCCACGAAAGATCCGGAAATTCCGTACTCCCCCTCGAGGTAGGCCGCGCAGGGGAGCACCTTCTTCTTGTCGAGGACGATCGACTCCACCATCTCGACGGTCGAGGCGGCGGGGGCGTAGTAGGCGGAGCCGGTCTTCAGGAGGTTGACGATCTCGGCGCCCCCTCCCGCGGTCCGCTTGACGATCGCCTCGATCTTGTCCTGCGGCAGGAGCTGGGTCAGCGGGATCCCGCCGACCGTCGTTAGGCGCGGGAGCGGGACCATCGAGTCGCCGTGTCCGCCGAGCACGAGCGCGGACACGCTCTCGACCGAGACCCCGAGCTCCATCGCGATGAACGAGCGGTAGCGCGCGGTGTCGAGGATGCCCGCCATCCCCATGACGCGCGCCTTCGGGAAGCCGGTGACCTTCATCGCGACGTACGCCATGACGTCGAGCGGGTTCGACACGATGATGACGATCGCCTTCGGCGAGGACTTCTTGACCTGCTCGGCACAGCTCTTCACGATCCCCGCGTTGGTGTTCTGGAGATCGTCGCGGCTCATGCCGGGCTTACGCGCGATGCCGGCGGTGATCACGACCACGTCGGAGCCCGCGGTGTCGTCGTAGGAGTTCGTTCCTCGCGTGACCGCGTCGAAGCCCAAGACGGGGCCCGCCTCGAAGAGGTCCAGGCTCTTCCCTTGGGGCGGCCCCTCGAGGATGTCCAGGAGCACGACGTCGCCGAGCTGCTTCGTCGCGCAGCCCATGGCCACGTGCTCGCCGACGAAGCCGCCGCCGATCACCGTGATCTTCTTTCTCATCGAACCCCCTCGGAAGTCGCCAAATCTACCAGAGGCGACGCGGGGCGGCCAAGGCGAGTAGGATCGGCCCGTGCCGGCTCGTCCTGGGACCGCCGTCGCCGCCGTCGGGCTCTCGCTCGCGGCCCTCGCCGTCTTCTGGCCGGCGACCTCCGCCTCCTTCGTCAACTACGACGACAACGTGTACGTGACCGAGAACGCCCAGGTGAAGGCGGGTCTGAGCGTCGAAGGCGTGAGGTGGGCGTTCACCACGTTCCGCGCGGGGAACTGGCACCCGCTGACGTGGATCTCGCACATGGCCGACGTCTCGATCTGGGGGATGAGCCCCCGCGGACACCACCTCACGAGCGTCCTCCTCCACGCGGTGAACGTGGCGCTCGTCTTCCTGATCCTCGCGCGGGCGACCGCCGCCCCCGGGCTCGCCGCCGCGGCCGCGGCCCTGTTCGGCGCGCACCCTCTGCGCGTCGAGTCGGTGGCCTGGGTCGCCGAGCGGAAGGACGTCCTCTCCGCGACGATGGGCTTGGGCGCCATCCTCGCGTACGTGATCTGGACCGAGCGGCCGGCGAAGGCGAGGTACGCCGCCGTCGTCGCGCTGTACGTCTTGTCGCTTCTCGCGAAGCCGATGCTCGTGACCCTGCCCGTGCTCCTCCTGCTCCTCGACTTCTGGCCGCTGTCCCGAAGGTCGTACCGCGACAAGCTTCCCCTGGCGGCGCTGGCCGCGGCCTCCTGCGTCGTCACCCTGATCGCGCAGCACGCGGGGGGCGCGATCGCGACGACCGGCATGTTCCCGCTCGGCGCGCGTCTCGAAAACGCCGCCGTGTCCACGGTGACGTACGCCGTGCGCACGGTCTGGCCTTCCGGGCTCGCCGTCTTCTACCCACACCCCGAGGGGAGGCTGGCGGCCGCGACCGTGTTCGGCGCCGTCCTCGTCCTCGCCGCCGCGGGAGCCGCGGCGTGGCACGCGCGCCGCCGCTTCCCGTTCGTCACGACCGGGCTCTGCTGGTATTTCGTCTCGCTGGTTCCCGTGATCGGCATCGTGCAGGTCGGAAGCCAGGCGATGGCGGACCGTTACACCTATCTCCCGTCGGTCGGACTCTTCGTCGCCGCGGTTTGGGGGATCGCCGCCCTCGTCCCGCGGCGGCAGCCGCTCGAGGCGGCGGCCGCCGCGGCGTGCCTCGCCCTGGCGGTCGCGACGCGGGCACAGCTTGCGACGTGGAAGGACTCGCAGGCGCTGTTCTCCCACGCGGCCGCGGTCACGCAGCGGAACTTCGTCGCGCACGTGAACCTCGGGGCGATCCTGCGGGAGCGCGGGGACCTCGAGGGGTCCCGCGTCGAGCTCACCGAAGCGACGCGTATCGCGCCCGGCTACGGGAAGGCGTGGTACCAGCTCGGGATCACGCTCGCCGCCGCGGGGAAGCCCGCCGAGGCCGAGCAGGCGTACCGGCGCGCGCTCGACGTCGAACCGGGAAACGCCGAGATCCACTTCGACCGCGGCGTCGTCCTGAGCGAGGCCGGCCGGCACGACCTCGCGATCGCCGAGTTTTCGGAAGCCTGCCGGCTCGACCCGACGCTCGCGCGCGCGCAGTACAACTGGGGGACGGCGCTCGTCGCCCAGCGCCGCTACCCGGAGGCGATCGCGCGTTTCCGCCGCGCGACCGAGCTCGACCCGGACCACGCGGAGGCCCACTACAACCTCGGCGTGGCCGCGCTCCTCACCGGCGACAAGGACACCGCACGGGGCGAGATCGAGACCGCGCGCCGGCTCGGCTATGAGCCGCCACCGCAGGTGATGGAGATGGTCCGGCAGGCGCGGTAGCATCGTCGGCACGATGGCCAGGCTCGCCGTGGGAGACGTCGCCCCTCGCTTTTCCCTCCGGGATCAGGACGGGAACCGCGTGTCGTCCGCGGACTTCAAGGGGCGGATGCTGCTCGTCTACTTCTATCCGGCGGCGGACACGCCCGGGTGCACCGACCAGGCGTGCTCGGTCCGGGACGCGCGGAAGGACCTCTCCCGGAAGAAGGTCGCCGCGGTCGGCATCAGCCCCGACGCACCCGACGCGCAGAAGAAGTTCGACAAGAAGTTCTCCCTGGGATTCCCGCTCCTGTCGGACCCGGACCACGAGGTCGCCCAAGCGTACGGAGCGTGGGGCCAGAAGGTGCTCTTCGGCAGGACGATCGTCGGCATCGTCCGCTCGTCGTTCCTGATCGACGAGCGCGGGAGGATCGCCGCCGCCTGGTATCGCGTGCCGGCGAAACGCACGGTCGCCAAGGCGCTCGAGGCGCTCGCGTGAGCCGCGCGCGGGGGATCGCCCTCGCGACGTGCGCGCTGTCGTGCGCCACGGTCTTCGCGTTCGAGAAGAAGGTGGACGTCGGCGGCTTCAAGCTCAACCTGCGCTGCGTGGGCGAGGGCTCGCCGGTCGTCGTGCTCGACTCGGGGGCCGGCGACACGTCGGCGACGTGGGACTGGGTCGTCCCGGAGGTCCGGAAGTTCACGCGCGTGTGCGCGTACGACCGCGCGGGGCTCGGGAAGAGCGCTCCGGGGCCGAAGCCGCGATCCGCGGAGCGGATCAGCGAAGAGCTGCACAATCTGCTCCGGCGCGCGGGGGTCCTTCCGCCCTACGTGCTCGCCGGGCACTCGGCCGGCGGCTTGAACGTGCGCCTCTACACGGCCAAGTATCCCGAGGAGGTCGTCGGTCTCGTGCTCGTCGATGCGACGCAGGAGGACTTCCCGCAGATGGAAGCGGCGATCCTCTCGCCGGCGGAGCGGGAGAAGACGCGCACGGCGATCGCCAATGCGCCCGACGCGGTCCGCGACGAGATCGAGGCGATCCCGCAGAGCGTTTCCGAGCTCAAGCGCGCCGGACCGCAGCCCCGGATTCCGGTCGCGATCCTCACCGCGGTCCACCACACCGATTCGCCGAAGTTCCGGAAGGCCTGGGCCGAGCTCCAGGACCGGCTCGCGGCTGGGTATCCCGGGGCCCGGCGGATCGCCGCCGACAAGAGCGGCCACTACATCCCGTTCGATCAGCCCGAGCTGGTCGTGGAGGCGATCCGGGAGATGGTAACGAAGTAGCTATTTCTTCCCGGCGATCGATTTCTGGAGGTCGGCGCGGAAGCTCGGGTTGATCTTGAAGCCGAGCGACTCCGCCCTGGCGAGCGAGGTCTGGGCGTCGTCGAGGCGGCCCACCGTCCAGTACGCGACGGCGAGGTTGTTGAACGCGACCGCGTAGTTCGGGTCCTTCTCCACCGCGCGCTTCCACGCCGTGATCGCCTCGTCGTTGCGCTTGAGGTTGAACAGCGCGTTCGCTTCGTAGAAATCGTACGCCGCCGGCGGATCCGAGACGTCGCCCTCGAGCGCGGGGATGACCTGCGTCTGCGTCTGGAGCTGCGCGATCTCGCGCTCGTACGCCAGCTTCTCCCGCTGGAGGGTCCCCTCCGACGGACCGGAGCCGGTCCCGAGCGGGCCACCTTGCACCTGCGCCTGCCGCTGCTCCCGGTCCAGCTTCCCCTTCTCGTCCTGAAGGTATTGGATGCGGTCCATCGACCGCGAGTACCGGTCCTGGGCGAGGTCCACCCGCTGCGCCGCGAAGTTGCGATACGCCTGTTGCGCGCGGCGGTAAGCGGCCAGCGCGTCCTCGAAGCGCCGCTGCTGCATCGCCACGTGCCCGAGCCCCGCGTGGGCATCGGGCAGCTCGGGGACCTCCTTGAGCGCACGCTGGAAGTCCTCGGCCGCGCGCGCCGCGTTCCCCTTCTCCAGCGCGTGCATGCCCCGCTGCGAATACCCCATCGCCTGACGGAGCATCCGCTCGCTCGTGTCCGAGGCTGGGGTGGTGGTCGTCGCGGCTCCCGCGACGAGGAGGGTGGTTCCGAGGGTCGTAACGAGCTTCGCCATGCGTGCCCGCTCCGCACCGAAATATACGCCCGAGCGGTCCCCCGCGCCGCTAGTACTGGACGAGCGACCCCTCTTGCTTGGCCCTCTGGATCGCCACCTTCGCCGCGAGGAGGCCCGCGGGGACCAGAACCGCCGTGAGCACGGCGAGCCTCACGATCTGGCTCGAGACATCGGCGAGCCCGGCCCCCTGGAGGAGCGTCCCGCGGACGACGTGGAGGGACCAGCTCATCGGGACGAAGTCCGAGACCCACGCGATCGCGGGCGGCAGCACCTTCGAGGGAAAGACGACGTTCCCGAAGAAGGTCGTCCCCATCGTCAGGAGGAAGTTCACCGGGTCGCCGCGCTTGAAGAACAGGATGAACGACGCCGAGATCAAGCCGATCCCGGCGGACGACAGCAGCGTGAGCGCGATCCCGAGGAACAGGGCGACGGGGCTTTCGACGTGGAGCTTCACGTCGAAGACGAGCACCGCGACCAGGAGATAGACGAGGAGGCGCAGCGCCCCCCAGGTGAAGTCCCAGGCCGTGGAGGAGAACAGCACGATCGACGTCGGCGTCGGCGAGACGAGCATCGCCTCGAGGGTTCCGAGGACCTGCTCGTTCCGCACCTTCGCCGAGAACGAGTACAGCGCGGTCGAGAAGTAGATCTGGAACCCGATGCCCACCAGGAGCCACGGGAAGGGCGCGATCCCCTCGAGGCCCGCGGTCGCCGGGTCGACCATCCGGCTCGCGAAATAGAAGACCGCGACCGAGAAGATCATCCCGCCGAGCTGGAGGAAGAACGCGAAGCGGTACGACAGGTCGGTCAGCAGATCGCGCCAGAGGAACGCGCCGACCTTCGTCAGGAAGCTCCTCACGCGGTGACCTTCGCCTTCTCCTCGCGCAGCAGGCGCGCGAACGCCTCCTCCAGGTTCGACTCCACCCGGTCGCACGCGTGGATCACGGCACCCTGCGCCATGACCGCCGCGAGGAGATCGTTGAGGCGGCCGTCGCCGTCCAGCGCGACCGTGACGCGGTGGACGCCGTCGATGCGCTCCACCGAGACCGTCTTGAACGGGCCCGCGATGCCCTCGTGCCAGTGCGAGACCTCGAGCCGCACCTGGCGCTCGGACATCCCCCACCGCCGAAGCTGGGAGACCGTCCCCACCTGGCGGATCGTCCCCGAGACGAGGATCGCGAGGCGGTCGCACAGCGTTTCCGCCTCGCGGAGGTTGTGCGTCGCGAGCAGGATCGTCTTCCCGTCGCGCCCCTTGAGCTCCTCGAGGATGAAGGCGCGCAAAGCGAGCGACGACTCGGGGTCGAGCGAGCGGGTCGGCTCGTCCATGAGGAGGATCGGCGGGTCGTGCAAGAGGGCGCGCGCGATCGCGAGGCGCTGCTTCATCCCGGAGGAGTAGTCGGAGAAGCGGCGGTCCGCGGCGTCCACGAGATCGACGCGCTCGAGGAGCGCCGCGATCCGCCCCGCGATGCGGCGGCCCGGAACGTCGTAGAGGCGCGCGAAGAACGCGAGGTTCTCGCGTCCGGACAGGCGCCAGTAGAAGGAGCGCTCGTCGGAGTGCACGAGGCCGATCTTCGGCTTGACCTCGTTCTCCTTCCGCACGTCCGAGCCGCCGACGACCGCGCGGCCCCGGTCGGGGAGGACGAGGCACGAGAGGATCTTGACGAGCGTGGTCTTGCCGGCGCCGTTCGGGCCGAGCAGGCCGAAGATCTCGCCACGGTTGACGTGGAGGTCCACCCCGCGCAGCGCCTCGACGCGCTCGGGGCGCGCGAAGGGCCGCGTGACGAGCTCCTTGAGCGAGCGCTTCTTCGCGAAGGACTTCGCGAGCTGGAACCCTTCGATCGCGTAATCCACTAGGCGCGGGCGGCGTCGAGCGCGGCGTCGTAGTCGGGCTCGTCGACGATCTCGGGGACGAGCTCCGTGTGGACGACCTTTCCCGCCGGGTCGATCACGACGACGGCCCGGGTGCAGATCCCCTCGAGCGGTCCGTCCTCGATGAGCGTTCCGTACTCCTTGGCGAAGCCGCGGCCGCGCATCATGGACAACGGCACGACGTGCTCGAGCCCCTCGGTGGCGCAGAAGCGCTTCATCGCGAACGGAAGGTCGGCGGAGACGACGAGGACGACGCAGTCCTTCCGGTCGCCCGCCAGCTCGTTGAACTTCTTCGTGGACGTGGCACAGGTCGAGGTGTCGAGGCTCGGCACGATGTTGAGGATCCGGGTCTTTCCGGCGTGCGTTGCGAGCGTGACGTCCTTGAGGTCGGCGCCGACGAGACGAAAGTCGGGCGCAGCATCCCCGACTTTCGGGAGGTCTCCCGATACTTTCACCGGGGCGCCCTTGAGCGTGACCTTCGCCATCCGGGCCGGAGGTTAGCACGCGGCTTCCCGGCGTCGTACCCTTACGCCGCGAGAGCGCCTTGACGACGACCCACGACGTGAGCCTCGCGGCGGCGTACGACGCCCACCCGCTGCTCGACCCCAACCTGCCCCGCAGGCATCCCGCCCTGACCCGGCTGTGGGTCGATTCGTACCGCCGCATGCTCCGGGACCCGGACCTGTTCGACCGCATCGTCCGGGGCTACGTCCTCCCCGCGGGGAGCCGGTCGTCGGAGGCGGTGGACCTCGGCCGTTACTTCCACGACGCCGACTCCTACCTCAACGACATCCTGCGGCTTCTCCCGGAGCCCCTGGCGCGCCACCTCGCCCCGCTCCCGGAGACGCGCGGCGCCTCGACGATCCGCGACCTGCTGCGGGCGACGTTCGACGCGACGCACCCGCGCTCGCGCTACGAGGCGCAGCGCAAGCTCTACCTCGCGAAGCTCCTGTTCGACATCGACCACTCCCGCTCGGTGAGGGACGGCCCCAAGCACCGCGCGCGCTTCGAGCAGATCCTCCACGACACGCTGTGGCGCGACGTGGTCGAGGAGGACGAGGTCGAGGTGTACGGCGTCCTCGAGCCCGACGCGGCCGGAGGCGTCCGCCTGCGGCTCGGGCGCGAGCCGCGTAGCGGCGCGCACGCCTTCCGCTTCCGTCCGAGGAGGCTCGCCGCGGAGCCGGGCGAGCCCGCGATCGAGATCTTCCACTGGCGCGCGCGCTTCAAGCGCGAGGCGGACCCGGCCACGGGCCGCAGCGGCCCCGACGGCTGGCTCAAGATCGCCGAGGCCCCGCGCTGGCCGGGCCTGGGCGGGATGAGCGGCTCGATCCTCTCGAAGATGATCCGCCGCGCGATCCCCGACCCCCGCATGGTCCAGGACCTGCTGGGCGCCATGTTCATCGTCGGCGACCGGCGGCAGGCCTACGCGCTGGAGAGGCGCATGGTCGCGGCGTTCGGCGGGCCGCTGCGCTGGCGGGACCGCGTGGACACCCTGCGGGGCCAGCGGGACCGGGCGCGTCTCGATCCCCAGTCCTCGTCGGGGTTCCTCGTCCTCAAGGAGATCGTGGACATCCTCTCGAACGACCCGTCGTCGGACGTCCCATACCTGTTTTCGGTGGAGATCCAGATCTTCCCGCTCGAGGCCTACCTCGAGACGCTCTACGACGCGCACTTCGCCAGCCACGCCGCCTACAAGCGCCGGCAGTTCCTGCACGAGCTGCTGCCGATCCTCTTCCCGGCGGGCATCTACGGCGTGGAGGCCGACGACATCGACCGGGCCGGGCGATCGGGCGTATAACGCTTCGGTCATCGAGTTTCCGCTCCCACCGGGGGTTTTCCATGCGCCTGGCCGCGTTCGCCTCCCTCACGCTCGCCTCCCTCACCCTGGCCGCCACCACCGCGACCGCACCCGCGCCGGCTCCGGCGGCTCCAGCCGCCGCTGCCAGGCCCAAGACCGCGATCGTGTCCGGCGTCGTCACAGGCGAAGACGGCAAGCCGCTCGCCGGTGCCGTGGTGCGCGCGATGACCCTGCCGAAGGAAACGCCGCAGCGGCGCGGCGCGCGCCCCGGGGCGCCGAAGCCCCTCACCGCGAAGACCGGTGCGGACGGGACGTTCAAGATCGAGGGCCTGCCGGACGGATCGCTGGCGGTCCGCGTGGAGTCGCCGGGGCTGGCGCCGGCGTTCGCGGACAAGGTCCCATCGGGTGCTTCGCTGACCCTCAAGCTGAAGAAGGGCGTTACCGTGATCGGGCGCGTCCTCGACCTGAAGACGCAGCGTCCGTTCGGCGGCGCCACCGTGCGCGCCATCGAGAAGGACGCCGCGAGGTTCGGCCGCGAGGCGGCTCACGCGGGCACCAGCGCGGAGGACGGAACGTTCCGCATCGCCGACTGCGCCCCCGGCATCGTTCAGATCGAGGCGATCGGCCCGCAGACGGCGCGCGCCCGTCTCGAGAACGTTCTCGCCCGGGCCCCGCGCGAGGGCGAGACGCTCGATCCCGCGACGAACACGCTGTACCTGCAGCCCGGCGGCAGGCTCGCCGGCCGCGTGACCGGTCCGGACGGAAAACCGATGGAAGGTGCCGAGGTGGCCGCGGCTCCCGCCGAGGGGAGCCTCTTCGCGATGATCCGCGACGGCGGGAGCTCGGAGCGCTCGGACGCCTCCGGCCGTTACGTCCTCGAGGGCCTTCCGGCCGGATCCCGCTACAACGTCACCGCCCGCAAGGCGGGGCTGACCGACGGCGAAGCGGGACCGATCCCGGTCGAGGCCGGCACGGACCGGCAGGACGTGGACCTCAGGCTCGAGACCGGTGCTGCGATCACCTTCCGGCTCGTGACCGTCGACGACGCACCGGTCGCCGAGACCGAGGTGCGCGTGGACCCCAGCGGCGAGCGCCGCGGGCGCGGGGGCCGCGGCGGCCTCCGCATGGGCCTGGGCACGGTCGCGCCGGAGCAGATCGTCCCCGGTGCCTCCGGCAAGTTCACGGTCAAAAACCTCGACGCCGGAACCTTCGACGTCACGCTCTCCCCCGTGGACGGCGCCGACATCGTCAAGCAGGCGGTCGTCCTGAAGAACGGCGAGACGCTGGACCTCGGCACGATGAAGATCCGCGAGTCGAAGAGCATCTCGGGGCGCGTCACGGACGGCCACGGCGACCCGGTCGCGAACGCCCAGATCGGCACGTTCTGGATGGAAGGCGGCCAGGCCCGCATGCGCGAGGCGCGCTCGCGCGCCGACGGCCGCTACAAGCTGGCCGGACTCGGCGACGAGACGCTCGGCGACGTCTGGGTCAACGCGGAGAACTACGCCCCGCTGAGCAAGGACGGGCTGATGCCCGGCGACACGGCCGCGAACTTCACGCTCGAGAAGATGGGGGCCGTCACGGGGCGCGTGCTCCTCCCGGAAGGCGCCGCCCCGGTCGCCTTCAAGGTCGAGGCCCACCCCGAAGCGAAGGCGGGCGAGGAGCGCCCCGGGATGCGATTCGTCGTCAACCGCGGCTTCCCGGAGCCCAACCGCGTCTTCAGCGATCCGCAGGGGAACTACCGTCTCGAGGGCGTCCCCCCGGGGACCGTCACGATCGAGGTGAAGGCGGACGGCTACGCCCCCACGCGCAAGGCGGGGATCGAGGTGCGGTCCGACGCGGTCGCCGACGCGGGCACGTTGACGCTCTCCCTCGGGCGGACCGTGCGCGGCCGCGTCCTCGCGGCGAAGGACGACATGCCGGTGGCGGGAGCCACCGTGTCCCTCGCGCAGGCGCAAGGCTTCGGAGGCATGCGCTTCGCCGGCGGCGACGCCCAGGAGTCGGCGGCGGTCACCGGCATCGACGGCGCCTTCGCCATCGCCGGGCTCGAATCGCGCACCTACACGGTCGCGGCGACGCAGCCCGACTTCTCGCCGAACAACGGTCGCGTGGAGGTCCCCTCCGACGCCGACGTGGACGACTTCGTCATCCGCCTCTCGAAGGGCGGGACGCTCACCGGGACCGTGCGCGACGCCCAGAAGCAGCCCGTGCAGGGCGCGACGATCCTCGTCACGAAGATCCCGATGGGAGGCGGCGGGCCGCAGACGGTCTCGACCGGCCCGGACGGGCGCTACACGATCGAGAAGATGGCGCCCGGCGATTACGTCGTCATGCGCCAGAACGCCGGCGGACCGATCATGCTCATGGCCGGGATCAAGCAGGCGACGGTGAAGGAGGGCGAGACGACGGTCTTCGACCTCGACGAGGCGGCGAAGATCAACCTGACCGGGCGCGTGCTCAAGGGGGACCAGCCGGTCCCCAACGCGATGGTGTTCTTCTCGAAGCCCGGTGGCACCGGCTCGTCCGGCGTGGACATGCGCACCGGGCAGAGCGACGCGGCCGGGCGCTACCAGATGGGCCTCGACGAGCCCGGTACCTACAACGTCTCGGTCAGCTCGGGGAACCACTTCGGCGGCGGGATGTCCGCGATCAAGCTCGAGGTCCCCGACCAGCCGGCGCCCGTCCTCGACATCACGATGCGCGCCGCGGGGATCGTCGGCCGCATCACCGATCACGACGGCAAGGCCGTGTCGAACGCGCTGATCAACGCGCGCCCGACCGACCCGTCCGCGGGGGGACGCCCGATGAACGCCTCGACCGGGGGCGACGGGAACTACGCCGTCGAGAACCTGACCGCCGGCACGTACGAGGTCTCGGTGCAGGCGAGCGGCTACAAGTCCCCTTCCCCCTCGACGGTCTCCGTCGCGAGCGACAGCGACCGCCCCGTCGCGGACTTCCAGCTCGATGCCGGACGGTCGTTCCGGGGCCAGGTCGTGGACCCGCAGGGGAACGGCATCTCGGGTGCGAGCGTCGTGGCCGCGCCTTCGGGCTCGACCGACGGCGGCCGGGGCATGCCGACCCAGACGGACATCAACGGCACCTTCGTCATGACCGCCCCCGGTGACGGCGCCATCGACGTCACCGCCATCGCCCCCGGTTTCGCGGCCGCGCGGCTGACCGGCGTCTCCGTCCCCGACGACGACCAGCCGCTGCGCGTGCAGACCCCGCGCGGGGGCCGCGTGCGCGTGACCGCCCTCGCGTCCGACGGAAAGGCGCTCGCCGGCGCGACCGTGGCTTGCTCCGCGAAGCCCGCCTACCTCGGGAGCTACTTCGCGTCGTTCATGAATCCGCCCTCGCCGACGGGCTCCGACGGGTCTTCGACGATCGGCCCGCTCTCGCCTGGATCCTACGAGGTGACGGTCAGCTCGGGCGGGAAGCGCCAGTCGCAGCCGGTCAACGTCACCGAGGGGGGCGAGGCGGCCATCAGCGTCGTCATGCCCTGAGGCTAGAATGACGGGGCTTTGAGCGAGCACCCGTCACCGCTGTCCGTCCTGACCGAGGAAGAGACCCTCTTTCGCGACGCCGTGCGCGAGTTCGCGCAGGCGGAGATCGCCCCACGCGCCCACGCGATGGACCGCGCGGGGAAGTACGACGAAGCGATCCTCCCGAAGCTGTTCGAGATGGGCGTGATGGGGATCGACGTCCCCGAGGCCTACGGCGGCGCGGGCGGCAGCTTCTTCCAGTCGTGCCTCGCGGTCGAGGAGATCTCCGCGGCGGACGCCGCGGTCGGCGTGCTGGTGGACGTGCAGAACACGCTCGTCAACAACGCGATCGGGCGGCACGGCACCGGCGAGCAGAAGAAGAAGTACCTGACGCGGACCGCGAAGGACACGGTCGTCTCGTACTGCCTCTCCGAGGCCGGGTCGGGCTCCGACGCCTTCGCGCTCCAGTGCCGCGCGTGGCCCAAGGGCGACGCGTTCGTTCTCGAGGGGCACAAGCTCTGGATCACGAACGCCGCCGAGGCCGGGATCTTCCTCGTCTTCGCCAACGTGGATCCCGCGAAGGGGTACAAGGGCATCACCGCGTTCCTCGTCGAGCGCGAGGACAAGGGCTTCTCGGTCGGAAAGCGCGAGGACAAGCTCGGCATCCGCGCGTCCTCGACGTGCGAGGTCCTGTTCGACAACTGCGAGATCCCGAAGGATCGCGTGCTCGGCGAGATCGGGAAGGGATACAAGCTCGCGATCGAGACGCTGAACGAGGGACGGATCGGCATCGGCGCGCAGATGCTCGGCGTGGGGCGCGCGGCGCTCGAGGCGTCGCTGGCCTACGCCAAGGAGCGCGTCCAGTTCGGCAAGCCCCTGGCGGAGTTCCAGGCGATGCGCTTCCAGCTCGCCGACGCCGCGGCACGGCTCGAGGCCGCGCGCCTGCTCGTCTACAACGCGGCGCGCCTGCGCGACGCCGGGCTCCCCTTCGTCAAGGAAGCCGCGATGGCGAAGCTCCTCGCCTCCGAGGCCGCCGAGCAGACCTGCGCGATGGCGGTCGAGGTCTTCGGCGGCTACGGCTACACGTCGGAATACCCGGTCGAGAAGCTCTACCGCGACTGCAAGATCGGCAAGATCTACGAAGGCACGACCTTCATGCAGCTCTCGACGATCGCGAAGGCGATCCTGGACGAGTGAGCGACCTCTACCTCCGCGCCGCCCGGGGTGAATCCGTCCCCCGGCCCCCGGTCTGGCTCATGCGCCAGGCGGGGCGCTACCTGCCCGAGTACCGCGAGGTCCGCAGCAAGGTCGATTTCCTGACGCTCTGCTCGACCCCGGAGCTCGCGGCGAAGGTCACGATCCAGCCGATCGACCGCCTCGGCGTGGACGCGGCGATTCTGTTTTCGGACCTCATGGTGCCCGCGCCGCCGATGGGCTTGGAGCTCACGTTCGACCCGGGGCCGGTCATCGCGAATCCGGTGCGCACCGAAGCCGACGTACGCGCGCTGCGCATCCCCGACCCGGCCGAGGAAATCCCCCACGTCTACGAGACGATCCGCATCGTCCGCAGGGAGCTCGCGGGCCGTGTGCCCCTCATCGGCTTCGGCGGCGCGCCGTTCACGCTGGCGGCGTATCTCGTCGAAGGGCACGGCACGCGCTCGTTCGAGACGTGGAAGCGGATGATCTACGCGGCGCCGGAGGTCGCGAAGCAGCTCCTCGACGTCCTTGCCAAGGTCCAAGAGCGTTACCTCGTCGCGCAGGTCGAAGCGGGCGCCCAAGCGATCCAGGTCTTCGACACGTGGGCGGGGCTCCTGGCTCGCGGCGACATGGAAGAGTTCGCCGTCGCACCGGCGCGACGCGTCATCGAGGCGGTCAAGCGAACCGGCGTGCCGGTGACCTACTTCGCACTCGACGTCGCGCACGCGTGGGACGTCGTTGCGACGTCCGGCGCGGACGTCATCGGCGTCGACTGGCGCTCCTCGCTCCGAAGCGCCGACGCCGCGACCGGAAAACGCTTCGTCCTCCAAGGCAACCTCGACCCGTGCGTGCTGCTGGCGGACCCGAAGACCGTGGCCGCACGTACACGCGCGATGCTTGAAGAAGGAAGAACTCTTCGCGGCCACATCGCCAACCTGGGCCACGGAATCTTGCCGAACGTTCCGGTCGAATGCGCGCAGGCGTTCGTCGACACGGTAAAAGGGTCAGACCCCTTTTCCGCAGGAAAAGGGGTCTGACCCTAAGCAGAGCCGATCAGGATCCCCGACAGGAAGACGAGCACGCCGCCGACGACGACCTGGAAGGCCGCCGCCAAGAAAGGCGTGTCCATGTAGCGGTTGCGGATCCACGCGATCACGAACAGCTCGACGATCACGACCGCCGTCGCGACGATCGTCGCGGTGACGAAGTTCGAGATCAGGTACGGAAGCGCGTGCCCGATCCCGCCGACGAACGTCATGGCGCCGCACACGATGCCGCGCAGCAGCGGCTTCCCCCGCCCCGTCAGGCTGCCGTCGTCCGAGATCGCCTCCGCGAAGCCCATGCTGATCCCGGCGCCCACCGACGCCGCGATCCCGACGAGGAACGCGTCCCACGAGCTCTTCGTCGCGAAGGCCGCCGCGAAGAGCGGCGCCAGCGTGGACACCGAACCGTCCATGAGTCCCGCGAGCCCCGGCTGCACGACCTGCAGCACGAACAGGCGCCGCGAGGTCGCCGCCTCCTCGGCCCGCTCGTCCTCGGGCTGCCGCGCCGGGTCGAAGGTCGAGGAGTCCTCCTCGTGCTTCCGCTCCTCCTGGGCCAGGTCGCCGAGGAGCTTGCGGACCTCCGCGTCGGTCGCCCGCGACGCCGCCTTCTCGTAGTACCGCGCGGTCTCGAGCTCCATGAGCGCGACCTGACGCCGGATCGACTCGACCGAGCTCCCGCGCACCGCCTGCATCGGGTCGCGTCGCACGAACCCGCGCACGTCCCCGCGCCGGATCAGCGGGATCTCCTCGCCGAACTTCCGCTGGTGCAGCTCGATCAGACGCCGCCGGTGCGTGTTCTCCTGCTCGCACATCGCGTCGAGCGTCGCCGCCGCCTTCGGGTAGGCCCCGCGCAACCGCCGCGCGAACTCGCGGAAGATCCGCGAGTCCTCTTCCTCCAGCGCGATGGCGAGCGCCAGCACTTCCTGCGCCGACAGATCCCTGAAGTTCCGTCGCATGGACGGCGAAGCCTATCAGACCTCAGGAGTTGTCCCCGTCCAGGATCCGGCCGAGGCCCCCGAGGATCGAGCCTTCCTCGCGCCCGCCGCGTCCCACGCGCGGCATCGCGGCGTAGATCCGCTGCGCCATCCGCGAGAGCGGCAGCGACTGGAGCCACACCTTCCCCGGGCCGCGCAGGGTCGCGAAGAACAGCCCCTCGCCGCCGAACAGCGCCGACTTGATCCCGCCGACCATCTCGATGTCGTAGTCCACGCT
>Ga0068859_100001477_pt1 | contig 23910 bp, 24 predicted proteins | sample KBSSwiS22_FD_66585 | JGI IMG/M metagenome (GOLD analysis project Ga0068859, IMG submission 66585) | Switchgrass rhizosphere microbial communities from Kellogg Biological Station, Michigan, USA - KBS Switchgrass S2-2 | ecosystem: Host-associated > Plants > Roots > Rhizosphere > Soil ...
ACGCACGGCTGGCCCGGTTCGATCATCGAGCTACTCGAAACCGTCGGTCCGTTGACCGACCCGACCGCTTTCGGCGGCACCCCAGAGGACGCATTCCACCTGGTGTTGCCGTCACTGCCCGGTTACGGATTCTCCGGCGAGCCGGCCGAGCTCGGCTGGGACTCCGGCCGCACTGCACGCGCGTGGTCGGAGCTAATGCGCCGCCTCGGCTACGCGCGCTACGTCGCACAGGGCGGCGACGTGGGTGCCCTCGTCACGGACCTGATGGGCCGCCAGTCGGTCGAGGGCTTGGTCGGCTACCACGTGAATTTGCTGACGGCGGTCCTCGCAATTGCCGACCATCTGCCCAAGAATTCGGAAAAGGAACGTACAGCCGCCAAGGCCTTCGCGACGTTCAGGGAGGACGGCTTCGGCTACTTCCTCGAGATGGCAACGCGGCCGCAGACGATCAGCTACTCCTTGCTGGATTCACCGGTTGCGCTGGCGGGGTGGCTGCTCGACCACGACACCGACAGCTACTACAAGATCTCCCGCGCGTTCGTTGATGGCAAGCCCGTGGGCAATCTGACGCGTGACCACATCCTCGACAACATTACGTTGTACTGGTTGACCGGCACGGCTACGTCGGCGGCCCGCTCGTATTGGGAGGACGGACGTGCGCTGGCCGCTGCGCTGGCGAGCAAGCAGGCCCCTCCGCCGGTCACGGTGCCGGTCGGCTTCACCACGTTCCCCGGCGAAATCTGGGCTTCCCCACGCACCTGGGTCGAAGCGGTTTATCCCCACCTCGCCTACTTCAACGAAGTCGACAAAGGCGGCCACTTCGCTGCATGGGAGGAACCCGAGCTATTCGCCACGGAGATGCGCGCGGCGTTCAAGTCGCTTCGGCCCACTCCAGCTTTGAGGAGTGTGACGATTCCGTCTGCTAAGGAATAAGAATCTGGGTCCGCTGCGGGGGTCCGCTGTTTCATATACGGACCTCGGGCGGCGCCCATAGTGGGAGTGGCTTACTTAGCCCTTCCCCAGAGCAGAGCCTCGAGTTCTTTATGCGCTCCAACGGTACCGTCAAGGTCACTACGAAACCTGGGAGCGCATCGTGGCGTAATCAGGGTTTATCCCGGATAACAAACCACGCGGTGGCGGCGCTTGCGAATGCGAGACCGGAGGCAATCAGCATGACCCCACGGAATCCGGCAATGAAAGATTCATCGATCAATCGCTCGATCGCTCTTCTGGTCGTGATGTCGATATTCGATGGAACTTCTATTGCCGCCAGCTTGATCCGCTGTGCACCAATGTCTCGGCGGATCTCGGGACTGATATTGATTTCCGCTAGATTCCGCATGAGATGCCGATCGAAGGTTTGAAGCATCACGATGCCGAAGATGGCTATGGCCAACACTCCAGCAAGACGGGCGACAGCATTATTGATTCCGGATGCGACACCAGCCCATTCGCCGCCGACTGAATTCATAACGGTCGTTGTCAGCGGTGCGACGCTTATTGCCATTCCCAATCCGAGTGTCATGACGGCTGGAAAGAAAGTTATCCAATAGTTGCCTCCGATGGAGGGTACCGCGAACAACCCGAAGCCGATTGCCGCAACGATGGGTCCAAAAATGAGAAGGCGCCGGCTGCCATAGCGGTCCATCAAGCCACCGGTCCAGCGCGATAACAGAAATATCAAAGCGACGAAGGGTAACGAGGCCGAACCGGCGGCCGTCGGCAAGTAACCCTGTACTTGTATGAGGTTCATCGGAAAAAAGAAAAACATGCCGCCGAGCGCGCCGTAGAGAAACAGCGTCAGAAGATTGGTCCCTGCAAAATTTCGCACTCGCAACAAATTCATTGGCAGCAGGGGAGCCTTGGTCCGGCTCTCAACGGCGGCAAAAGCGATCAGAGCACACACTCCCATCAGCAAAGCAACAATCACAACAGGATCGCTGCCGCTTCTGTTCGAAGATTCAATCAGTGCGAACGCGATTCCAGTGAGTCCCACAACCGCCAGTGCGGCTCCTGGCCAATCCGGCTTTCCGTCTGCGAGCGGATTCCGGCTCTCCGGCACGTGCCACAGCGTGAGCATTATTGCGATTGCAGCTATTGGCTGGTTTATGAAAAAAACCCACCGCCATGACCCATGTTCAATCAACCATCCCCCGAGGACAGGCCCAACGGCAGTGGTCATAGCAGTGAACGCTGACCAGGTGCCGATGGCCCGGCCTCGATCGCGCTCACGAAACGAGGCGCTAAGAATCGCAAGACTTCCGGGCACCAACAATGCCGCGCCGATTCCCTGCACCGCCCGTGAGAAGATCAATTGATTCACGCTCAGGGCGAGACTGCAGCCGACTGACGCCGTTGCGAAAACGATGATGCCAATCACATATATTCGTCTTCGACCGTAGGTATCGCCGAGCGATCCTCCAACCAGAAGCAATGCGGCAAGCAAGAGAGCGTAAGCCTCGACAACCCATTGCATATCGACAACAGTTGCATTCAGACTGGCCTGAAGAGCAGGTAGCGCAACATTGACGACTGTCCCGTCAATGAAAGCAAGGCTCGAGCCGAGAATCGTTGCAGCGAGAACCCACGAAGCCGCCTGGGCGGAGCAGGGAGCCAAGGCGGGCGAAGAAGCAATGACGCCTTGGTCGCAAGGGTACAAGACAGACCCGGCTGGTTTCATAGGCCTTGCTTTGTCCGTGTTCTGCCGCAATGGAGTCACTTATGAAATCCGGAATCTGGCCACGTCGACAGGACTTCTTTTGACGTTCTCACGGGGCAGCCCGCAAATAGAAGAATCCGTTTGAGACATCCACCCAGCCTGCGCGCCGAAGTTCTCTTTGCCAACGCATCCACCTCGATAATGAGAAATCTCGAGGTGCCAGATCATTTTTTCGCTCTGCGCTGCTGCCGTACTTAAACTGACGCGACATCTGGACTATGTGAACCGCTTGACGAACTCAAGCGCCTTCACAGCGACCTCGCGCCAGCCGGCGTCGATCGTCAAGGCGTGCCCGCGGCCCGGCATCTTGACGATCTCAGTCACGGCCTTGTTACGCTTCTGCTTTTTGTAAGCCGCGTTCGCGATCGCCCAGGGAACCGTATGGTCCGAGTCGGCCGAGACGATCAGCATCGGACCCCGCTCCGGGTTCATCGAGTCGACCTTCGCCTCTGTCCAAGGATTGAGGTTCGCCGACGCCGCCTGGAAGAGCGGCTCACCTGCGCCGGGGACGGAGTAGCCCAGGTACAATTCCTTCGCCTCATCCTCGCCGACCGCGTTCGCGAAGCTGTAACGGAACTGCTCGTAGGTGAGTGGGACCGCGCGGTTCCAGTTCGCCGGGTTGCGCAAGGCGACACTGGCCGTGCGCAGTGCCGAGATCGGCAGCGGGAGCACGCCGCGAAACGGGGCGGGACTGATCGCGACCGACGCTGCGGCGAGCCCGCGCCCGGCGAGAATCATCGTCAGCAGGCCCCCAAAAGAGTGGCCGATGATCACTGGTTTCCGATTCAGGCGACGGATGATCGCCTCCTCGTAGTCGGCGATCTCGCCGATTCCCTTCCCCGCGAATACTTCAGGATGTTTTCTGGCCTCGGCAACCGTCTCGGGATCGTCGGGCCAGCCCGGTGACAACGCGATGTAGCCGGCCTCCTCGAAGAGGGTCAGCCAGCGGTCCCAGCTCGAGGGCAGCAGCCAGAGTCCGTGAACGAAGACAATGGGTGTGGCGGTAGAGGCGTTAGCGCGCTCGATCTGTGCGGCCTCGTGTTCAGTCATGGTCGACTCGGTGGTTGCGATGTTCATATCCTCCTCGTTTCTCGTAACAACAGCACACCCATATAGGGCTAGCTCAAATGTCCACTCTTTTATGCAGCGCTGCTCGTCTGAGCATGGCGGCATCTGCATCTCGCGACCTCTGGGCCCAGGGTGGGCCTGAGATCGCCACTATTCTTCAAACGGCGCGTTCATTAACAAATCAACGGCCGATATTGGCTTGTAGCCGGGGACAAAACGCTCGCCGAAATCGCGTAGAAAATTGTCGAAGCTCGTCTCCGGCTTTGCGGCGACGAGGCGGCAGCACGTCTCGGAAAATCTGTCTTTCATCTTGAGACGCGGAAATGCACTGAGGATTTCGGCAATCTCCGCTGGTGGGATCAACTCAAAGCCAAAACCGCCCCAGTCTAGCCCTATGCCCATAGTCCCCAGAGCTACTTCCGCCTCCTTGTGAAGAGCGATTGATGGTGTCGAGTTGAGCGCAATGAGATCCCAGATGAGCTGTGCGCGACGGTTCGAAAGGCCTCGTTCTTTGATGAACGACAGCGCTGCGCCGGCACCGTTGACCTCGAAGCGATTTGGACCTGACACACCAGCCGTAAGGCCGATGTCATGAAGGATCGTGCCGACTGCGACCACCTCGGGGTCGTAGTCGATACCTTTCAAATGTCCAATCTTCGTTGCGAACAACCACGATCGCACGGCGTGGTTGAAGAGATAAGGTTGGGAGAGCTTTTCCGCATATTCCAACGCGGCGGTGATGAGCGGCGAATCAGGCACGCTGACGCCTGCTACCAGACGCACACCCAAAACCACGCGGCGAGTCTCTCCCGAACTTTCATTCCAGGCCGCCGCTCGCGTATCGATGTCAATAGACTTGGCCATGTTCATTCCCTTCCCTCCAGCGGATGAACGTGTCAATCAAGCGACCTGCCGTTTGCCTTGCTGGCAGAAGGCGAGCAAATCGCGGTTCACGAGATCCGAATGCGTGGCGGTGAGGCCGTGCGGCAGGCCCGGATAATAGATTTCCACAGCTCCCTTTATCAGCTGCGCTGACTTCTTTGCTGAGTTCTTGACGGGTACGATCTGGTCGTCGTCACCATGCATGACCAAGGTCGGAATATCGAACTTCTTGAGGTCTTCAGTGAAGTCGGTTTCCGAGAAGGCCTTGATGCTCTCGTAAGCATTCTTGAGCCCGGCCTGCATGCTCCAGAGCCAGAATTGATCCAGTGTGCCCTGGGACACCTCCGCACCAGGTCTGTTCGCGCCATAGAACATAGGAGCGAAGTCTTTGTAGGTCTGCGAGCGGTCTTTGGTCAAGCCGCTTCGCAAGGTGTCGAAGACTTCGATGGGGAGTCCTTCCGGATTCGTCGCAGATTTCAACATGATCGGCGGCACGGCGGCGACAAGGATCGCCTTTGACACACGCTTCGTGCCGTGCCGGCCAATGTAGCGCGCGACTTCTCCGCCGCCGGTCGAGTGCCCCACCATCGTGATGTCCTTGAGATCCAAGGCTTCGATCACGGCCGCCAGATCGTCGGCATACCCGTCCATGTTATTTCCAGACGAAGCCTGGCTGGATCGGCCATGGCCACGCCGATCGTGTGCCACGACTCTGAAGCCATGCTGTTCGAGGAACAGCATCTGGTCATCCCACATATCCGAATTCAGGGGCCATCCGTGGGAGAGAGTCACGACTGGCCCCTTTCCCCAGTCCTTGTAATAGATCGTGGTACCGTCTTTCGTTGTGATCGTGCTCATATGAGTGTCTCCTTAATAATTTCCGCCGGGCGGAATTGTTTACAGTCGAACTGTCATGCATTAGTAAAGACCGGAGACCACGCTGAGATGTGACAGCCGACGCGAGACTTTGAAGCCCGCCGTCTCTTACTGCTTAGTCAATTGAAGAACAACAGTCCACACTAGATCTCCAGTCGGCGGGGTAACGAATATAGGGCGGTAGCCTTTAGCACCTTCTGAATTCAGAATGCTCTCGAGTTCATTACGGTTTTTAGCTGAGCGAACTTTGAATTGCTCGACGGCTACCTCGGATTGCTTCAAGGAACTGCCGTCATTTGAGGACGCGACCGTCATGACGTCCTTAGACGTCATTGCGACAAGCTTACGGGCAATGACTTCTGGTGTTCATTGTCAGCCGCTCCACCAGTGCCGCTAGTCTCCTCAGTTCGAAAACCGATCTCCTGGTGCGTTCCGTCGCAGAATGGTTTGTTGCGCGAGCCGCCACAACGACAAAGTTCGGCTTGAGCGCCGTCATACCGGCCGACTCCGCCAGCCCCTCTCAGAACAAACGGCCCCTCCACCAACAGTGGGCCATTTGCCGAGGCCGTAATCTTCATAACATCGGTGGTTTTGGTTTCAGGACGTCCACCACCGTTCGTCACGACTCCTGAATCCTTAAACCCTGAACTGCGATGGCTGTTATCGCAAAAAGGCTTGTTGCGCGACTGTCCACAGCGGCAAAGCGCCAGCCGCATGTCGTCAACGATGACGTTTCCATCGGCCGAGCGGAGTTGAACGCAACCGCGTACGTACAACGGGCCGTCCGCTACAGGTGCGATCGTCGGTTGCTCGGGCGCCGTCTCAGCTTTGCAGCCATCGCGCCGTGTGTAGTGCAGCGCTCCGGACGGGCATTTCGTGATTACCGCGGCGATCGCGTCAGCGCTTGCGGCGTTAGGCAGGACCCACGGCCGACGGGCTGTTTCGAATACCACCGGCAAACCATGCACACATTCTTCTGCGTGGATACAGCGCCGCGCGTCGAAACTAATATCGATCTCCTCGTCGGAATAATGACGAATCTTGTTGTCCATCCAAACCTCCCGCCTCCAAATCCGGTCGCCGTTGCCTCCCGAACTGGCTTCGTCAATGCAATCGGGACATGCCCTGCTGATTGAGAAGCAGGGCCATGACTCTTGACTACTTTGGTGACATAGCCGGACTAAGCCAGTCTTCGTAGCGGATCCCACCGATGTGTGCATCGTCGGAGGCAACGAGGCTCAGTTCGCCCAGTTTCGCGCCGAAGTATCGCGCTTCACTGTCGACGACGACTTCGCGTGGATCGTTGCGAGCGCTGAGGCCCTGGCGAATGAACTGCGCGAAACTGAATCGCTGTGGCCCTGCCACCTCCACCATGCCATTCAGAGGTGTGCCAACCGCGACCTTCGCAACCGCGTCGGCGACATCTTCGGCGGCGATGGGTTGAATGAAAGCGTCTGGCAAGCGAACCTGGTTACCAGCGGTTGCCGCATCGGCAATGGACTTCATAAATTCGAAGAACTGTGTTGCGTGGACAATCGAATACGGAGTCCCGGAATCCTTAATGAGCCTCTCCTGAACTATCTTGGCGCGCATGTATGGGCTGTCCTGCAGACGTTCGGTTCCGACAACCGACAACGCGACATGATGTCGCACACCCGCTTTAACTTCATAAGAAAGCAGGTTCCGAGTAGATGTCTGGAAGAACTCCATTACGGCTCTCTCCTCGAACGAGGGCGAATTGGAAACGTCGACGACGGCCGAGGCGTTCTTCAAAACCTCTGCCAGTCCCTCACCACTGAGTGTATTGACACCCGTATTGGGCGCGGCGGCAACAGCCTCGTGGCCTTGTGCCGCCAGCTTCTGAACGACCTTTGACCCGATAAGCCCGGTTCCACCAATAACAACAATCTTCATAATTACGAACTCCTTACTTCGTTACCTTTTGGCTCTTGTTTGTCCTTCAGAGTTGGCGTGAAAGGCGTGGGCGCCTTGCGCCGACAAGCATTCATCGACACCCGACAAATGCGTGCTATCCCTCTGTTTCAGTTACTGGGGACAAGCACGGGAGCGTCCTTTTCTTTCACGAAGAAGACGACGAATTTCGCCGGCTTGGTTTGGCTTGCATTCCGCCCGACGACATGGACATCATTCGGTCCTTCGTAGAATGTCTGACCGGGCGTCAGAGTCGTTTCCCTTCCACCTCTCACCTGCATCACTATCGACCCTTCCAGCACATAAATAAACCCGTGTGCGTTGTGGCGATGTACCGCGTCCTTACTGCCAGGCGGATATTCCACGATGAGCATCAGACCCTCTTCGCCGGGAAGGTTTGTGAGATCCTTTGACAGGAGCTGCGTTACTTTCGCCTCCTGTGCAACCATTGCACCGGGCATAAGACATGCCAGAGCCAGAACTACTCGTGCGAATTTCATACATTAACCTTTCATGACTCGTCGTCGTTGGTAAAGACGCTCAATCGCATCCTCGTTTCTTATGACACGACGGCCTTTCCAACTGTGACAAAGCGTTTGCTGTTGAATAGCCATGTAGCGATTCTTCCATCGCGCTCGCTTCGTGACAGCATTCGTGGGTCAGAGTGCTGTCGCCCAAAACGTGATGATTCGCATCTCACGACGAAGGTGCGCTATCAGCGATCCAATGAGCCGATCTCACGCGAGATCTGCGCCTGACGAAGGGCTTCTCCGAACGCGCGATGGATCCGACGGAGCCGCAACAGATGGTCATCATGGGTCAGATCCACAAGAAGAGGTCGTTCCTCAAGTGAAGCCGGGATGACAGTGAGTAGTTGTCGACACGCTCTTAACGCCGGCAGGCTCGCCTCAACATCCTCGCGGATCGCGTCAAACTGAAGTGGAGACATCAGCGATTGATCAATCGCTGCTTCAGCGAAGGCACAGAGCAGGGCGCACCAATGATAGTACGCGCCGAAGGGGTGATCCGACATCGAGTCTTCATCGTAATCCCATCCTGCAACGACTTGCCGATCGAATCTCGCCATGGCTTCGGTGGTCCAGGTCCAGTGGCGCAGAAGACACAAGAGGCGGTCAACCGCTCCCTTGTTCAAAGATCCGTTGACTGGCGTGCCTGTGTTAGCCCGTGTACTCATAGAGCCCTTCTTCCAGTGGTGCGTTGCCGCATAATCCGCATCCTTGATGGCGCGGAACTCAATAGCGCACTTCCTGGGTCTTCAAGTCTTCTCTTCCCTTTTTCGTTTTGATGGTCAAATCGAGTGCTTGAGTTCAGCTACTCTATACGAAGACTCTGCTCCATTGCATAACACTGATCCCAGATATAGACATCAAACCCGGCGAGCCTGCTCGACCACTTGGACGTGAGAGAGTTAACGCATTGGCCTGCAACCCGGTCGATGTAGTTATCAAAAAGAGCCCACGGATTCCCCTTGTCCGCCGGATTCAATCCTTCGCCCGGCGCAGTCGTCGCTAACGCTTTGGTTGCCGCCTCCTTCACATCTCGATTGAACTCGACTTGAGTCGCCACGTCTGCGTGCGTGCCCGTACGAGTAACGTGGCCTCCAACGAGCGTGTCCCAATTCATCTTTCCAATTTCCTCGACTTGAGCGAAGTAACCAGGTATGTCCTGTGCCAGCGCAAAACGACGCCAGGGCATCCAGCCGGGGAACACAACATCGACAACCATCAGCACTCGCTGTGCCGGCGCATAAATAAAAATGTTTCCTGGCTCATGTGCGTTGCCGTGATAAGAAAGCTCAAGTACCTGTTTTCCTACTTTCACTATGTACTTGTCGGCAAACGTAACAGTGGGCAACGGCCGGTTAGGATCTGCAGCTCGTGTAAGCAACCGCAGCGTCTCTTCATGCGCAATAATAGTAGGATGACCGCCCAGCGCTTTCGCTCCGCCGATGTGATCGGCATGCGAATGACTGTAGATGACGTGGGTGATGGAGTTGTTGGTCACTTCGGCGATCCCCTGCAGAATATGCGCCGCATAGGTTGGTGGCGCATCGATTACAACCACACCGCGATCGTAAACAAGAAACATCGACTGATACGCGTTGTCGGTGATCATGTAAAGACCGCTACCTAGATTCTGCAGCCGATAACCCTTAGCGGCGTCGATGGCCGCACCAGTAGATGAAGTGGGTATATCCATGTACTTGCCGATCCTTACCCCGATGGGTGCAATCGAGGGCATGAGTGGATACGGTTTTCCCGCCACTCCTTGCTCCCCGCTCGTATCGACCGATTGCGCCCACGTGGCAGTAAACGCACAAAGGACGATTAGTGCAACCAGCCAGGGTCGACCGACCCAATCGACATAGCCATGGCGCGTGATCCCTTTGGACATTATTTTCACCCTCCTATCCGCAATCGACTTAGTTCCTCGGGGTGGAGAGGCAAGCAGGCGCGTGCTTATGCGCCACCCCTCAGCTCTATCCTGGACGCAGCGTCGTAGCCGCTCACACGTTCTCCTACAAAACTTTCGACTGCCACGCTGGGAGTACCCGCCTCCGTCGTGCTTGGTGTAGTAGATGAGCTTCGGATATGGCCGTTCCGTCGAACTCATTACGCCGCCCGGAGTGATCTCAGTGATTTGAAGCACGCACGGAGCTCGCCCGCCAGGAGTCCCGGCTGCTCCCACGCTGCGTAGTGGCCGCCTTTGTCGAGCTTGTTGTAGTAGATAAGGTTGGGATACGCACGCTCTGCCCAACTCCGCGGGGCCGCATAGACCTCGTCGGGAAAGGCGCTCACGGCGACGGGTATGGCGACCCCTTTCGGGGCGAAAAAGCCGAACTTGTTTTCCCAGTAAATACGAGCCGACGATATCGCCGTATTCGTCAACCAGTAGAGCGTGATGTTGTCCAGGACTTCGTCTCGTGTCAGGCCTTTGGGCTGTTCGTCAAACGCACGCGCGATGAGTTCATAACTGCTCGCGTCGTGGTCGAGTAGGAAGGCTGCAAGGCCGACTGGCGAATCCGCCAATGCATACAACGTTTGCGGGCGGTTCGCCATTTCGAGGGCGTAGCCCACTCCTTTCTTGTAGAAAAGATCCAGCTGCTCGCACGCGCGCCGCTCCTCGGCTGAGAGGTTGGATGGCAGCGCGTTGCCGGTTTGTAGCGCCTTATCAATGTCTGGTGGAACCGTAAAAGGCCAGTTGAGGTGAATGCCGAGCAATTCTTGAGGCGCGTGCGTCCCCATTACATCCGTGACCATCGCACCCCAATCGCCGCCTTGCGCCACAAATCGCGAGTATCCGAGGCGTTTCATCAGTACGACCCAGGCACGTGCTATGCGCGCGGGGTCCCAGCCGGTTTCGGTCGGTTTGCCTGAAAACCCGTAGCCTGGAATCGACGGAATTACCAGATGGAAAGCGTCCGCTGCAGTAGCCCCATATGCCGTAGGATTGGTCAGGGGATCGACTATCTTCAGCAGTTCGACGACCGACCCGGGCCATCCGTGCGTGACGATGAGTGGCAACGCACTTTCATGTTTCGAACGAACATGAATGAAATGAATGTCCAACCCATCGATCTCGGTCATGAATTGCGGTAGGGCATTCAACTTCGCTTCGCAATTGCGCCAATCGTAATCTGTCGCCCAATAGCGCGCGAGTTTCTGAATTGTGCCGAGCTGCACTCCTTGCGATGCATCTCCGACTGTTTCCCTCTCAGGCCACTTTGTCGCGTTGATGCGCCTGCGCAAGTCGGCAAGCTCCGCTTCCTGAACATTTACCTGAAACGGACGAATCGCATTGTGGTTGGCATTGGTTTGGGGCATGGTGTCCTCTTCTTGATTAGTTCTGGATTTTTTGGTTTGCGCGGCCGAGTAATCCATTTCATTCACGAACCACCGCCGGCCTGAATATTTGACTGCATATAAGGTGCCTCGCATTTCGTGTTGAGGTGATCGATACCCGTATGGCAACAAGATTGTGAGAACGCATCTTGTTACGCCGGCTATGAGAATGAAACGAGGCGGACAATAGCGAACTCTCACGTCCGCGCTTTTTATGACAAGGCAACCTGGCCTAATGTGACAAAGAGACGCATCGAGGAAACATAACCCGGGACCGAAGTGCCAGCTCCGATCTCATCAGTAGTAATCAAAGTCGCCGAAGCCGACGCTGACTGGCTTTGCAAAGCGACGACCATGACCCACGCGTACCGTTGTTCTTAACGGTTTTGTTAGCGGCCCTCCGCCGCCAAGGGCGTCGAGTCGATTCCATTCGAGACCACTCTTTGGAAACGCGCGTGCGAATGGAACTGGCGCAAACAGAAAGGAGAGGTATTGTGCCAACCGAAGTAGAACCTTTGCCAGAAACAGCTTTGTGCCCTGGCTTTGATGTAGAGGCCCGCACACATGACGACGGCCTTACGGCCTTTGCCCGTGTGCGTCGACGTCTGCTTGGCATTGCTTACCGCGTGCTCGGAAATGCGGCGGAAGCCGAGGACGTCGTGCAAGATGTTTGGTTGCAGTGGCAATCGACGAATCGGAGCGTGATTGTAAACCCGGCCGCGTTTCTCGCGACGACAACCAAACGACTGTGTATCAACGTCGCCCAGTCCGCCCGCTCGCGCCGCGAAACCTACGTCGGGACCTGGCTTCCCGAACCCGTGGACACCGGCGGCGATCCCGGTTTGGATGCGGAGCGGAGCGAATCACTAAGGCTTGCGGTGCTTGTCCTGCTTCAAAGGCTGTCGCCCGCAGAGCGCGCGGCATACATTCTGCGCGAGGCCTTCGATTACTCCCACCGCCAGATCGCGGACATCCTGCAAATAGAAGAAGCAAATACACGCCAACTGGTCTCACGTGCGCGCAAGCGCATCGCAGATTGCCGGCGTAAATCGCCCAGCTCAGATCAACATCGGCGCCTTCTGGACGCCCTTGTCGCCGCCACGCAGAATGGAGAAATGGCGGCTTTAAAGGGTCTCCTCACTGAGGATGTTGTCTCTGTCCGGATGTCCGTGGAGATGGGTGGCAACACCGCGCACGACAACACGTGTTGGCCAGCGACGGGCTTGAACGCGCCGCAGTTTGCCTAAATCGGCACGTACCTCACCTGGTACAGTGTCGGCGGCACCCGACTATTGTCGACACGCTCGACATTAGCACCGGCTGGTCAGAGCAAGATCGTGGACCCGCAGCTGCATTGCGTTCGGTCTCACAATTGCAAAGTGTTATCGAGGGAGGAGAATGAAAATGCGAAAGTTCAGCAAGAGCACCGAAGCGATCCGAAACCTCTCGCCCGAACAGTATCGCGTAACTCAGCAGAACGGCACAGAGGCCCCCGGCTCCGGGGAATATCTCGATAATGACGAACCAGGCATCTACGTCGACATTGTCTCCGGCGAACCGCTGTTTGCCTCATCCGACAAATTTGAATCCGGATGCGGATGGCCGAGCTTCACCAAACCTCTTGAACCCGCAAATGTCAACGAACTGCGGGATACCACGCACGGTATGATTCGAACCGAGGTGCGATCAACACACGCGGACAGTCATCTCGGGCACGTGTTTCCCGACGGTCCAAAGGACCGCGGTGGACAGCGTTATTGCATCAACTCTGCCTCGCTGCGGTTCATCCCACGTGACGAAATGGAAGCTGAAGGGTACGGGGAATACCTGAACCAGGTAGAGGAGGTTCGATGACTACGGAACGCGCAATTCTTGCCGGCGGCTGCTTCTGGGGCGTGCAGGACCTTCTTCGCCGATACGATGGCGTCCTGTCGACGCGCGTCGGCTACACGGGCGGCAACGTGCCCAACGCTACTTACCACAACCACGGTTCACACGCCGAAGCAGTCGAATTAGTCTTTGATCCAACCCGCATCAGCTATCGGCAAATCCTGGAGTTCTTCTTCCAGATTCACGATCCAAGCACGCGCAATCGGCAGGGTAACGACGTCGGGACCAGTTATCGATCGGCGATCTTCTATACCAGCGACGCGCAAAAGCGGATTGCGGAAGCCACGATCGCTGACGTTGATGCTTCAGGCCTGTGGCCAGGAAAAGTTGTTACTGAAGTTGTTCCAGCAAGCGACTTCTGGGAGGCTGAGCCCGAGCATCAGGACTACCTCAAACGATATCCTGACGGCTACACCTGCCATTTCGTCCGGCCGAACTGGAAGCTGGCGATTCACAAGGAAACGGTTGCGAACAAGAAATGACCGGCGATCGCGATTCCACCACTTCCAAGCGAAATGGTCGTGGATCGGTTTGTGCGGTCACTAAGGAGCATGTATGCCCGAGGCGATTACCGGCCCGGGGTGGGCCTTCTGGTGGGGATTGGCCGCGGCCTCGGGCGTGCTTGGAGGAACAATACTGGGTCTAATCACGAAGCTCCCACACCGTTCCATTGCTGCCATCATGTCGTTCGGCGCGGGCGTGCTGCTGTCGGCCGCCTCAATCAAGATCGCATCCGAGGCGCTTATCGCCGCCGGCGCTTTGTTTACAGGAGGCGGAATCGTTACCGGCGCCGCTGTGTTCAGTATTGCGAACGCAACTCTGGCGACCGCCAAGGATCGCAAGCGCTGCGGGGAATGCAAGCCGCAGATCTCGGAAGCGGAGGCACCGGGCAGCGGCACGTCGATTGCGCTCGGCACCGCCCTCGATGCTGTCCCGGAGGCGCTGGTGCTTGGGCTCACGCTGCGGGTCAGCGGAGCGGACGTGCCGTTGGTAATGGCGCTCGCGCTCTCGAACGTGCCTGAGGCACTTTCGGGAACTGCCGGGATGCGTCTTGCTTCTCGCTCCTTGCTTTACATCTTGAGCTTGTGGAGCGGTATTGCGCTTGGCACTGCAGCGACGACGGCTCTTGCGTTTTACTTGCTCGGTGATCGTGGCCCGCACCTGATGGGAATCCTCAAGTCGTTTGGAGCAGGGGCACTCATCGCAATGGCAGCGGAGACTTTGATCCCAGAGGCATTCCACAATGGACCCCGCTATTCGGGCGTTCTCGCCGCTTTGGGCTTCGCAGCTCTCATCCTGCTCGGGGAAGTCGCGAATTGAGATGGCGACCGCATATGCGACCAAGAGGCCTGGGTGAGTCATCGATTCGATGCGCCGCACGTTGTCCCAACTCTTCAACGCCCGTCTGGTCTGCATGTGGGGAGATGTGATTTTCAGCCCACATCTCTGGTTGTGCGGTACATGCGACAATTTTTTGCAAACGACGAACCGCTGACGCCAGCGTATGTCAGGATATCGCGACTGGGGAATAGTCTCCGTGGCCCGCGAAGAAACCAGCCTTGATGATATTCGCGCCATTCTGGGTGCGGGGTCGGCCTGCCCATTGTGGTCAGGTCGACTCCCGCGGACCAAAGTCACTTCGGTTACCTCAACGAGTATTCGGTAAAGACGTAATCCTTTTTTGCCGCTGCGGTGTGGCATGAACCTCCGCAGCCGGTGCCGGTCCCTACCGGCGAGAAGTTTCCAGTCGCCGCGTCGTAGGAGAATATGGCGTATCCCCATCCATTGGAGTTCGGAAACCGCTTGGCGTCCTTCAGCATGAATTCCACCTCTCTGAGATCTCCCGGCACAATGACCTTATCCCCAAACTCAGGGCTCGGCTTCTTGGCCCACTGAATTTTGGTGAGAACAGCTCCGTCAGGGACCGGCTTACCGTTGGCGGGAAAACCCTCCTTATACGCAGCGATCATCTCGAGGTTCCCCCCGATGATCTTGATCCGGTCCTCCGTCTGGCTCGCCGAGACGTATTGCCAGGACTCATAGCCGCGAAAGTCGGAAAACGCGAGCCCGTCAGGCACTTTTACGGTGTACTTGTCCGAGGCAGCGATGGCAAGTACCGCCAACACAGAGAGAGTGATTCCAACAAACACGGTTACGCGTATATTTCTGAATCTCATATCGAATCTCCTTTGATCAGTCACTGTTCTGAGGTTGAATGCAAATCTGATCAGTCACGTCCAAGATGGACTTCCACCACGTGCAGCGCGACATCGATTCGCCGCGCGTGCCTTCGAGTTCGGGCAGATCTGCGCGCTGCTTCCACGAGAGCCTGTAATCGGGAGCCAAACTAGGCAGACTCACAGTGAGACACTCTCGCAACGCGTCGTCCGCGCCAATTCGGACCAAGTCGAACCAAGTCAAACCGGCGATCGCGGCGTCCGCAGCGTGAACCTCTGTTGAAGTCGAGTTTGCCGATCGCACTGAGGAAGCGCGCGAACCGTGCACGACTTCAACTGTCCGGCCTTCGGTGGTGTGGGTTTTGGCACGTAGTCAATTCCTTCGTTAGTTGGTGGCATTAGTAGTAGTTGTTGTTGTTTGTTCTCCTCTTCGTTTGTCCTCACGAACGTGACGAATGCAAGCGGTGCGCCACAAAACAAGCCGTTGACAACACTGGATATGTGCGGGGGTGTGATGGCTAACGCACAGTAAAAACGGCTGAGTGTCGGCAAAAGTGTCGGCAAAAATGACGAAAGTTATTTGGAGGGAGACGGCTTCTGCCGTATTTGTGAATGCTGAAGCGGCGGATTTTCGATTCCAGCGTCTGGCGGCGGAATCCAAGTATCCCACCTCCGGAGATCCGCAAAGGCCGCAAGGCGTGGCGCAAAAGAGCACCTAAAACACATGACGCCCCAGCATCAGTGCTGGCAGATTCAGCCGAAGTTTTTCTTTGTGAAATCTTCGGAGACTGCTCCTAGTCGTCACTCCTCTTGACGACATTGTGATTCTGGTTTACTGCCTCGGCGCGCTGACCCTCAGTAGGTTACGGCCTGGTGGTGCGGCGATCGTGCGTCACATACTCGAAAGTTGGTCCCGCGGTTGTTAGTCCGTCTCCTGTCGGTATTTCCATCAGTGCCCGGGCCTGGGCTCTCAAGTTGTACATTGCTCCGATCGCGGCCTCCAGCAAGTGTGGAGCGCCGTCAAACGCCTTTTCGAGACGCTGCAAAAGTACGCAATAAGCCTGGTTGAATTCTTCCTGCGCAAGACGAGTCGCACTCCCTGCAACGTGATCGGATATTCGCGGGTTGGTGCGCATAGGCCGAACAGCGTCCCAATCAGTCAAAATAGCGTCGCCGGTGGGCCCCGATCGTCGGGTGTCTCCGCGGCGATACCGCCGGCCAAGTTTGAGTTGCTGAAAGCGGTAGTAGTGCGCGACCTGATCACGCTCCGGATGGAACACGTCTCTGTCTCCATCCCAGACTTCAATATGATTGGCGCCCTCTCCCTGTTCCACGATTTCCTCAATTGCTCCGAGTGCAGTAACGAGGTTATTGATACCTATGAGGCGTCCGCCTCCACTGTAGACATGCTTGTCGGTGACCTGTCGGGCCGGGTCGCCACAGAACACATTCGTCTCGCCGAGAGCTGCGGACACCTCGAGAAGTCCTCTTTTGATCGCCTCATAGAACTGGCCAATCGTCTCATACCCTTCGCTCTCGGGCGGACCGCCTGTCACGGATGGATATTCGATCTTGAGGAAGGTCTCGATCGCCTCAGAACCGAAAGGCAATAACGAGATTTCGAACGAGCGATCGCCGTGTGGTAAAGGCCGCGGGTAGCCTGGCAGCATCTGCGGGATGTCTAATCGTGGTCGTCCACCAACAGCATTCAGAAGGTTAGCCGCTAATGTAAGATGCAACATCTCCTCGACAAGAACACTGCTGACTACCTCAGTCGCTTCCGGATTGTCCCCTGACTCAATCGAGTAGAGGGCACATAGATATCCTGGGATCGTTGAGTGCTCCAACTCGATAGCCCATTGCAGATGCTCCCACAGACCCTCACGCGAGAGAATCTGCCCAGGCATAGCAGGGCACGTTTGCACTCCAGTGGCAGGGGTAGTGGAAGGGGACTGCATGATCAGGGTTAATGTTGAATCGCTGTCGTTCACTTTGTACCTCCTCTGCTTCCAAAGCTGCGGCTGCTCAGAACAAAGACCAAACCACAGCCGCGATTTGTGACAGATAGTGCTCGGCATTTATGGACAGAATCGTTGTCACACACAGGAAGGCCAGCCGGTCATAGGAGATGACACGATGCGTCGCATGTGTCAAAAATGGCAGCTTCAGACACTGCAATCAAGAACGGAGAGGCAAAGCTATGCAGACCAATTCACCGCAGGCAAACACTGCAGAGCCTTCGAGCGAATCCGCGGTTCCTAAAGACAACCACTTTCGAACAGATGCAGTCCCGACCGGAACGGGACTACTTGTCGGCAATGTGGCTGTATTCAGAGTCGCAGCCAGCTTCTGTGCTACCCAGGCGAAATGCCCTCACAAGCAAGGTCCATTGAGCGAAGGCAAACTCGACGGATCAACAGTGACGTGCCCATGGCACGGCGCTCAGTTCAACGTGTCCACCGGCGCCGTATTGCGCGGCCCCGCCACGCAGTCGCTCAAAACCTACCGCGTGGTTGTGGAAGGTGAAATCGGGCGCGTGGAGGACCGAGAGTGACGGAGGCGGGCGCTGCATCGACGCTGCCGGACGCTTAAGCGGTCTGCCGTCGGTTTTCCATCTCGATGCCGGCTTTGAACATGCTAGTAACGGTTCCATCTATGAAATCTGAAACGCGGCTGAATGGGAAAGACCTGAAAGCCTATACGAACGCGGCTGCTGTTTTTGAACATCTGGCCGATGATGGATGGCCCGAAGACGCCGGTTGGTGGCCTGAGAGAATCGGCGGGCCTCCCTTGCACTCTTCTGTTTCAGAAGAGTCTCAGAAAGAAACCCGATTTTCACCCTCTCAGTTTATTAAGACCGTCTTCTGGAGCCGCTAGAGCGCATAGCTGTTTCCGCTCGACTCCCGCTTCGAGCGGGTAATGTCTCCTTCGAAAACTCTCTACCCTCAATCTGTTTTCCGAAGTTCTCGGTATGACACATGGCGGTATGTGCATCAAGCGTACGACGCGATCGGGCTCTGCAATTGGTAAGTTGTGATGTCGCTTTTACAGGCGGGCCTGTGGACGATCCCTTTCGCCGGCGGCTTCTCATCGTCGGCTCGAATTTGATGCGACTGTTTGTGCTGCGGATGCGCCCGGTAATTGTGATGGCGGACGGTTCTGCGCCTGCAGCGGAAGGCGGGGTACGGATTACAACCGAGCGCGTGCTGAGTATCAGTTCAAATCGCGGTGACGGGAGGAAGGCTCGCTATGCGGAACAATGATTTGGCGCCGACCGAACAACCGACAATCTATCGAAAATGCACCGGGGCCAAGGAGCCCGAGCGCTAGTGCCACAACGCCCGGCCGGAAAACGGGACCCGCTTCATATATCCCGGCAGTAGCCAGGGTGAGCCATGCTGCTTTCAAACTCCACGCGCTTGCAACAATGCTCGTTATCGGAGTGAGAAAGCCGAAAAGAAGAAGCACCCCACTGGTTATGGCAAGCGCCCATGCAGCATATCCGAGAAGATCCCTTTCCTCGCCATGACCAAAGTAGGTTGCTGCCTGAAAGATCATCCAGACACCCACCATACTACGCATAACGAACAATCCGACACCGGGCAAGCCGCATGGAAAAGCAGAAAAAAGTCTTTGCAGTTCGAGCCTCCTTCTCGTTCCCGACTGTGCGATGAAAGTAGATGGTAACCGGTTGTTCGCGGAAGCGAATCCCCCACCGGCGCTAATGCGGCGTACCACTTTAGAGTTAGAGCACTCGGACGGATCGAGTTATTCGAATGTATAGGCGCAGGGCTTCATCAGGGCGGTCGGACTGTGGAGAGGCGATATTGTGCAGACCCGGCGACGGCTCTCGACCCCTATAGATGGATGCCGATGCCGCATCGATGGATGCCTTCTATGAGACAGAGTGGGAACCGGGCGTTACCTCAAACGCGTTACGCACGAATTCGGCCGCAGTGGTAACAAAAAACAGTTCTATCCCGTGATGTTTCGTTGGCTTGCTGTCGGCATAGTAATGCTGCGGATCTTGAGCAGAGCAGGCTTCTGAACCGCTCGATAACGCCATCAATCACACGAAGGAGAAACGTATGAAAACCTCTGAAGATGTTTATGTGTTGGGTTTGTATTCGAATGACTGCTGTAACGAGGAATTGATCTTCGACGAGGGAGACACCTTTTGGCGATGCCCTCAATGTCAGAATCTGTGCCGTTGGGAACTCTCCCAACGCATCACAAAAGAAGACGACATTCTCCAGGTCGCATAGGAGCCTTGCGGCCCTTATCTTCCATGCGGCCTCGTAAAGGGAGTGTCGGTGCAAAAATCGACACTCCGGCACTCCTCGAGACTCCGAGAGTGTCGGGACAAGAGAAGCTCAAAACTGCAGCTTCAGTGCAAATTGGATCGAGCGCGGGCCGCCGACCTGATACAGCGGACTCAGTCCGCCATTCGCTCCACCCGTCCCCAGGCTGCTCGCCAGGGTCTGGTTCGACCGGCCGAATTGAGGGCTGGCAACGTTGTTGATCGGGTTGCCAAAGTTCGCATGGTTAAAGACGTTAAAAAATTCTGTCCGGAAGCGAAGGTCCACACTCTCCGTGATTGCAAACTGACGCTGAAGGGCAACATCAGCCTGCGACGCGCCAAATCCTCGTAGCAAGTTCCGCCCAAAGTTTCCCTGCTGTCCACCCGGCGCAGGAACAAACGCATTCCTATTGAAGATCTTGCCACCCGGATATTGGGATCCCTCGATTTCCAGAGGCATACCCGGATTGAGGCTCGGCCGCGACGCGAGGGCTGTGCCGCCGCCGAACTGAATGGACCCGACCACATCCACCGGTGGCGCCGACCTGGTAAAAACAAATGCAGAGAGTGACCAGCCACCCAACACCGCCGTGGCAACTTTGTGAAAGCGTGGTGCGGGGATCAGGTATGTCCCACCAGCGGTGAAGGAATGACGAATGTCGAAGTCCGAGTTTCCGCGATCACTCTGAGCACCCGCAACTCCCGGAGTATTCAGATATGTCGCAAACGCATCGGTCGAGGCGCTGTCGATGGAATGGGAGAACGTGTACGACGCGAGAGCCTGTAGCCCGCGAGACAAGCGTTTCTCAAACTTCAATTGCATCGCGTGATAGTCGGATGTTGTCGAGTTGTCGGTGACCGACACAAACTGAAAGTCCGGATTGGGGTTTGTGAGATTTGTTGTTCGAAGAAGGTCACGGCCAATCGCGCCGATGTACGTTAAAGACAAACTCTGGTTCTTGCCGATGCCCTGTTCCACCGCGACATTCCATTGATATGTCTTCGGAAGTTTCAAGTGGGGATCAGCGGCTAGTATCGTATCCACGGGCGGGTCGTATGTGATCGCGGGAGGCGCCGCATCCTGAGGGCTCATTGGGAAGGCCGCTGGAGCTGAGAAGCTCTTGCTGGCAATATATGGGAAATACGTCGTTACTCCTCCGAGCGATCCTTGGCCCAGGTCATAGAACATCCCGAAGCCTCCGCGGAGGGTCATCTCCCGGCCCGGTGTGTCGTTGAGCTGATAGGCAATGCCTAACCGTGGGGCGAAGTTCCCATGAGTGGTCTCGTAGAGAGGCGTGCCGCGGGGTGCCAGCTTCATCGTAGCGGGTTGATCGAGACCCTCGATCACGAAGGGATCGTTGTCCGAGTTCTTGCCTCTTAACGGTGGATTGACATCCCATCGGAGACCGTAGGTAACCGCCAGTCGCGGCGTAACTTTCCACGTGTCCTGGGCATAAAGGGAAAGGTTTTGTCCCAACAACGCGTTACTAACAATTGTCTTTGATTGCGTAAACAGACCCGTCCCTGAGAGGGCGCCTCCAGGCGCCGCGCTGACACCCGAGAACTGCGCGAACTGGCCGTACGCCAGGGGACTCGTGAATGGCGCGAGCCAGCGGTAGTCGACGCCAAACTTCAATTGATGACGACGCCATGTCACCGACAGGTTATCGACAAGGTTTATCTGCCGCTGTTCATTCGTTCCTACTTTTCCCTGGTTGTATTGTCCAACGCCACTGATGGCGAGTTGTAGAAGGCTGTTGACTGACGTGAATCCTGCCGGAAACAAGATGGAATCAGGAACCGGCACGGCACCTCCGAAATTATCCAGAGAGTGCCTGGCCGTAACAGCGTGATTACTGTAATTCGCTCGCACCTCGTTGGTAACCGTTGGCGCGATCACCTGGCTGAGGCCCAGAGTGAATGTATGAACATGCGATGAAGTTGAGCTGATCGTACTCAGCACGGAGCCCGCAGTAAACGCGGGAGCGCGCTGATCCTGACTGGAGGGCGAATAGTTGTACCGCCCGAACAGATTGAATCGGCTATTGAATGCGTGATCAATACGAATACTGTCGGCATCCAGCTTCGATGGATTCGAAAATGAAGCGCTGAACTTGGCTGTTCCTGGTCCGAGCGCGGGACCGTTGGGAAGGGGATATGCGTTGAGATACGGCTGCATCGTCACGGGTGCCGCCTGTCGCGACGCGGCATCGGGCACGACGGTCTCTTTCGTCTGCGGTTGGCGCAACCGCAGACTTTCATGAGAGAAAAAGAAAAATGTCTTGTCCTTGATGATCGGGCCGCTAAAGACTCCGCCAAAGTCATGCAGGCGTTGGTCGGGCTTCGGGAGACCATTGAAGTTTGCAAACCAGTCCTTTGCGTCCAGAGCGCTGTCCCTGAAGTACTCAAACAACGAGCCGTGAAACGCGTTGGATCCGGAACGGGTCAGCAGCGAGACCTGTCCGCCCGGCATGCGCCCATACTCCGGAGCGAAGGAAGATGTTTGGATTCGAAACTCCTGCAGCGCATCGACGGATACAAGGCTGTTCGTTCCACCCGACGCGCTTAGTGCCGGGAGCACACCCGAGGCGCTGTGAACCATAGCCACGTAGCCTGTCACTCCGAAATTGGCACTGACGCCATCGACGCTGAAATAGTTCGCAGTGGCGCGTTGACCGTTCACGCTGAACTGTCCCTGGTTGTCGAACGTTGTCGCGGTCAGCACAACGCCCGGAGTTAGCGTGAGCAGAGTCTGCAGACTTCGACCGTTCAACGGAAGATTGTCCACCAACCCGCGGTCGACAACCGTGCTGACCGTGCTCGACTCGGTATTCACGACCGGCGCGCCGGATTCGACAACGACAGTCTCCGTCACAGCGCCAACCGGAATCTCGAAATTGATTTCAAGAGCATCCTGGATGTGAAGCAGGACGTCCGGTTTCGCCAGCGACTTGAACAGAGGTTTTGACACCTCGACCCGGTAGCTCCCAGGAGGAAGACTCGCGAGATGGTAGACCCCGTCGTCGTTCGAGTTGGTCTCGTAACGCAGATTGGTGCCGATATTGATCGCACAGACCTTCGCATCGGGGATCAGGGCTTTCGAAGGATCGGTAATACGACCCGTCAGAGAGGCGCCGGTCGATTGGCCGTGCAGGCAAGGCGCAACCATCATAACGAGGATGAAAGCGAACGGGTGAACTGGGCGCATAGATTCCTATTTTCGTGACGGAATGAAATCTGAGCCTACTCTTCTCAGGGCCGGCGCAAAAGGTTAATTTCGAGCTACCACTATCGGGGTACTACCTTATTAAAGGACCGAGATAAGATGTCGCGCTTATGCAGAGAGTTTGCAGCCATGTGCGAAGAATGATCGCGCTAGCCGGCTCTCTCTGTGTTCTCCTGGCATGGTCCCCAAACTCACTCGCGCTCGATCCCACCCTCGACATCAACCAATACGCGCACAAGGCCTGGAGGGTCCGCGACGGCTTTTTCAAGAGCCAAATCTGCTGTATGGCACAAACGCCGGACGGTTACCTTTGGCTCGGAACCGAGTCGGGGTTGCTTCGCTTCGATGGGATCAGGACCGTCCCGTTCGAGTCACCACCAAATCAGCCGCTTCCTTCAAACGACATTTGGTCGCTGCTCACAACACGCGACGGAACGTTGTGGATCGGTACCGCCAAAGGACTGGCAAGCTGGAAGGGCGTAAAGCTACAGTCGTACAAGGAACTCGCTGGACAGTATGTGTATCGACTCCTGGAAGATCGCGAAGGCTCCGTATGGGTCGGAGCACTTGGCGATGGGAAGCTGTGCGTCATCAAAGGAGAAACTGTCCAATGTTACGGCGAGGACGGGATGTTCGGGCGTGGTGTGTACGGCTTATATGAGGACAGCAAGAGCAACATTTGGGTAAGCGTGTCAAACGGTCTCTGGCGATGGAAGCCCGGACCTCCAAAACTTTACCCAATGCCCGGCGAAGTCGACGGTATTCAGGCCTTCGAAGAAGATGGCGACGGCACGCTGCTGCTCGCCACAAACAGGGGTCTACAACGATTCGTGGACGGGGAGAATGAAGTCTACAGCCTCGCGGGTCTCTCGCAGCGATTCACTGCCCGCAGGCTGCTCCGCGACCATGATGGTGGGCTGTGGATTGGAACCAGTAATTCAGGTCTTGTTCATGTTCATCAAGACAGAACGGACACC
>Ga0068859_100001480_pt1 | contig 23884 bp, 25 predicted proteins | sample KBSSwiS22_FD_66585 | JGI IMG/M metagenome (GOLD analysis project Ga0068859, IMG submission 66585) | Switchgrass rhizosphere microbial communities from Kellogg Biological Station, Michigan, USA - KBS Switchgrass S2-2 | ecosystem: Host-associated > Plants > Roots > Rhizosphere > Soil ...
CGAGCGCTGAAGCTGAGCTGGCGCCAGCGTGTGACCGACGGGTTCTTTTTGCGGGCAGAGACCTTTTTCAACTTCGCGACGTATCTGGAAGACGTGGGGAGCCCGTTTACCGCATACGGCGGTAAGTCGCTCCACGACCAGTCGCATGGCGAGGCGTTCCTGGCGCTGTTCGAGAATCGAGTGGAAGACGGGATGTATCTGCTCGACGAGCCGGAAGCAGCGCTGTCGCCGGGGCGGCAACTGACGTTCCTCAGCATCCTGCATCAACTCGCCTCGATGAAGGTCGCGCAGTTCATCATCGCCACGCATTCGCCGATCCTGCTCACGCTGCCGGGAGCCACGGTGCTCAGCATCGAGGAGGGGCGGTTCCGCGAAGTCAACTATCGCGACACCGAGCATTTCCAGCTCACTCGCGACTTCCTGAATGCGCCGGAGCGGTATCATCGCCATCTCTTCCGCAGCGAGAGTGCGGAAGATGATTCAGGAAACGCATGATGCGCGCAGTTCCCTCTCTCATTGCAGCTTGCTGCTGGATGGTTGCCATGTCGCCGACGCACGCCGCGACCGAGGAGCCGATCTCACTCAGAACGCCGACGGGCGAGCTGCACGGCTCATTGATGCAGCCCAAAGATTCAAGGTCGCATTCAGTCGCCCTGATCATCGCCGGCTCAGGTCCCACAGATCGAAACGGCAACAGCGCGATGACCCAGAACGACAGTCTGCGACTGTTGGCCGAAGCGCTCGCCGGTAACGGCGTCTCTTCGGTCCGCTACGACAAGCGAGGTGTCGGCGAGAGCGCCAAAGCGCTTGCTGACGAATCCAAGCTGATATTTCACGATCTGGTCGATGATGCGAAGGCGTGGCTGGCGCTGTTGGCTGCAGACAAGCGCTTCAAGGATGTCGTCGTCATCGGCCACAGCGAGGGCGCGACGATTGGCTTGCTCGCAGCCCAACAGAGTGCGGTCCGCATGTACGTCTCGATCGCCGGGCCGGCTCTGAGTGCATCCCAGATCCTTCGTTCCCAGCTCGCGGGCAAGCTGCCGCCGGAGCTGGCGGCGCAGAGCGAACAGATCCTGACCTCGCTCGAAAGCGGCAAAACGGTGTCGGACGTACCGCAGCCGCTCATGGTGCTCTACCGTCCGAGCGTGCAGCCGTATCTCATCGATTGGTTCAAAGTCGTCCCGACCGATGAGATCAAGAAGCTCCGCGTGCCGTGTCTCATCATTCAAGGCGACACGGACATTCAGGTTCCGGTCGCGGCCGCGCAGGCCTTGCACGACGCAAATCCCAAAGCGGACCTCGTCGTCGTCGAAGGCATGAACCACGTGCTCAAGCTGGTGCCGAGCGATCAGGCCAAGCAACTCGCGTCCTATCGCGATCCCTCCTTGCCGATCGCTCCGACGATGCACCAGGCCATTGTCAGGTTCGTCGACGCTCACATGAGCCGATAGGGTGTAGTGATGGCTATTCGTGGCAGCTGCCTGTGCGGTGGCGTGACGTTCGAGATCGATCGCGCTTGCGGTCCGGCGGAGTACTGCCACTGCAATCGCTGTCGCAAAGTGTCGGGCAGCTCCTCGCTCCTCACCGTTCGCGTCGCGACGAGAAACTATCGATGCCTCACGGGACGTGAGCTCGTCAAGGTGTATGCGGCGCCGATCCTGCACGAACCGCCGGCCTATCAGTCGCATTTCTGCTCGACGTGCGGCAGCCAGGTGCCACCGTCATCGCCGGAAGGTGAATCGTTCGAAATCCCGGCCGGCCTGTTCGACGACGACTTCGGCATCCGGCCGGACAAGCACATCTTCGTCGACTTCATGCCGCCGTGGGACGATCTGCAGCAGCAGTTGCCGGCCTACACCATGGAGCAGATCTACGCTCTGCGCGAGGATTTCCGCTAGGCACAAGGCGACATGGCTGGCAGCCGCGAATCAGAGGTCCTCATTGTCGGTGAGCGGGAAGTCACGATCTCGCATCCCGACAAGGTGCTATTCCCGAAGCCGAACTACACCAAGCTCGACCTCGCGCAGTACTACGTCGCCGTCGCTGACGGCGCGCTGCGTGGCGCAGGCGGTCGGCCGAACATGCTCGTGCGTTATCCCGATGGGATCGAAGGCGAGCACTTCTATCAGAAGCGTGCGCCGAAGAGCCGACCTGCGTGGATTGAAGTCGTCGAGCTGCACTTCCCGTCGGGACGGGGCGCGGAGGAGGTCGTGCCTCGCGACGCTGCGGCGCTCGCGTGGCTGGCGAACCTCGCTTGCCTCGAGTTACACCCGCACCCGGTGCGAGCCGAAGATCTGGATCATCCCGACGAGCTGCGCGTCGATCTCGATCCCGTGCCCGGTATTACCTGGCAGCAGATCCAGGAAGTCGCAAAGGTTTCGCGCGCCGTGCTCCAGGACTTCAATCTCGTCGGCTGGCCGAAGACTTCCGGCTCGCGCGGCATACATATATGTGTGCGCATCGAACGACGCTGGGACTTCGACGAAGTGCGTCGCGCCGCACTTGCGCTCGCGCGCGAGGTCGAGAAACGCGCACCGACGCTTGCAACCAGCAAGTGGTGGAAGGAGGAACGCCAAGGCGTCTTTGTCGACTACAACCAGAACGCGAAGGATCGCACCGTCGCATCCGCGTACTCGGTGCGACCAACGCCGGAAGCACGCGTCTCTGCGCCGCTCGCGTGGGACGAACTCGACGCTTGCAATCCAGCAGACTTCACGCTCGCCACCATGCCCGTGCGCTTCAAGAAGCTCGGCGACTTGCACGCGGGCATCGATGAACATGCGGGCTCGATCGAAGGTTTGCTCGAGCTCTTCGAGCGTCAGGGCCAGGGCGATGCGCCCTGGCCGCCGCACTATCGGAAGCAGGTGGCAGAGCCTCCGCGCGTCCAACCCTCCAAGCGCAAAACTGCCAAGCGCAAGTCAACGAAACCACTGATCGAGATCGGTCGCGCTCGCCACAAGGCCGATGCAATCGCAGGACTCGAACGTTGGAAAGCGCGCCATCCGGACGCCGCCGCGCAGTTGCAGCCCGCCGATGTTCTCGTCGACGCCATGCGCGGCCGATACAGCACCTGGACGCGCATCCGCATCAATCTCGAACATGTGCCGGAAGATCTGCGGCCTGCTCAGGAGCCGCTCGATCCCGACGAGAAGATCTTCTCCAATTCGTAAGGCTTCGTGACTTCGAGCTGATCGTAGCGGCAGTCTTGCGGCTGCTTGTCGGGCCGCCAGCGCAGGAAGATCGCGGCGTGTCGGAAGCGATCGCCTTGCATGTGGTCGTACTTTACTTCGCAGACACGCTCGATCCGCAGCGGCTCCCACGACAAATCCTTGCCCGCACTCCAGCGACTCTGGCCGCCGGGCATGCGGCTGGACTCGGCAGCGGCGCCAGCCCACTCGCGCCACGGGTGATCATCCATTGCATTCTTCTGCAGCGGAGCGAGCTCTTTAGCGAGCTGCTTGCGCATTGCCATCGTGAACGACGAGGTGACACCGACGTGTTGCAGCGTGCCGCTGTCGTCATACAGACCGAGCAACAGCGAACCCACAACATCCTTGCCGGTCTTGTGCCAGCGAAAGCCAGCGACTACGCACTCTGCGGTGCGCGCGTGCTTGATCTTGATCATCGCGCGCTTGTCCGGCTGATACGTACTCGATGCCGGTTTTGCGATCACGCCGTCCAAGCCAGCGCCTTCGAATCGCGTCAGCCAGTCGTGCGCGACCGCGCGATCTCTCGTGACGGGTGTCAGGTGAACTGGCGGCTGCACCTTGGCGAGCAGCTTCTCGAGGGCAGCACGGCGCGTCGCCTGCGGCTCGCCCATCAGGTCTTTCCCACCGACCTCCAGGACATCGAACGCAACGAACGACGATGGCGTTTCCTTCGCGAGCTTGGCAACACGCGAGGCCGCGGGATGCAATCGCAACTGCAGGACGTCGAAGTCGAGCCCGTGCTCGGTCGCGATCACGATCTCGCCGTCGACGACGCAGTTCTTCGGCAGACGCTCCAGCAACACGTCGTGCAGCTCCGGGAAATAACGATCGAGCGGCCGCGAATCGCGGCTCTGGATGTACACGTCGTCCTCGCCGCGGAACACGATCGCCCGGAAGCCGTCCCACTTCGGCTCATACAAGTAGTCGCCAGACGGCAGCTCGTCCGCGAGTTTCGCAAGCATCGGTTCGATGGGTGGCTTCACGACAGTCGCCTTCCGGGAGGACATCAGTTATACCGTGCCCTCATGGCTGCGGTCACTGAACACTACGCAACGCATCTCGGTCCGGTGTATGCCTGGATGGCCGGCGGCGTCGAGGCGGCGATCGCCCGCGGCGCCAAGGAAATCGAAACGCTCGGACTCCTGCCGCGCCTCACCGGTCAGGCCGTGGATCTGGGTGCCGGCTTCGGCATGCACTCGATCCCGCTCGCGCGCCGTGGCTTCAGCGTGCTTGCAATCGATAGCTGCGGGGAGTTGCTGCAGACCTTGCGCCAAGAGGCCGGTGACTTGCCGATCCGAACCGTCGAAGGCGATCTACTGGCATTCGGCCGCCATCTGGATGGGTTGAGCGAGATCGTCCTATGTATGGGCGACACACTCACGCATTTACCCGACTTCGCGACGGTCAACGCGCTGTTCGATTCAGCAGCGCGCCAACTGTGCGCGGGCGGCAAGCTGGTACTGACGTTTCGCGACTACTCGACGCCGCTGCGCGGCGAGCAGCGATTCATCCCGGTGCGCAGCGATGCCGGACGCATTCTGACTTGCGTGCTCGAATACGAGGATCAGCACGTCGTCGTGCAGGACTTGCTGCATGAATTCGACGGCACGGTGTGGCGGCAGCGCGTGAGCAGTTATCGCAAGCTGCGCATCGAGCCATCGATGGTAGTCGCGGCGCTGGAATCGCTGGGATTCACCGTGCAGCGTTCTGCTGGCGTCGCTGGAATGATCTGTCTCGTCGCGTCGATCTGAGTCCGTCAGAGATCCTGCTTGAACAGCCGCCGCGACACTTCGGCGTAGCAAGGTTCCTTGCGTAACGGGTCCATGCGCGGGTCGAGCCGAATCCACCCAAGCATCTGCGAGTGATCATCCGGCGCGTGGCGTAACGCCGCGCACGCCTCTTTGAGGTTGCCAAGTGCGGCCTGGACGATCGCGATCTCGTAGGACATCCCGTAGCCTTCGAGCTCGCGACGCTGCAGTCGCTCCAATTCGCGCACGGCATCTTCGCGCCGCCCGGCGTGCGCGTAGACCAGGCCCGCATCGCTCAGCAGCGGTATTTCCGAAAATCGCAGCGGCAACTGTTCGAGCGCACCCTTGATGTCGCCGGTCTCGACCAGGGCGCGAATCAACACGCCGCGCGCCTGATCGAATCGCGGCTGCGAAGCGAGCAGCGGACGAACGAATTCGATCGCTTCGTCGTAACGACGCGTCTGATAGAGGAGGCCGGCGTAGCTGTACGTGTACAGCAGCGTCATCGGCTCGAGCTCGCGAGCGCGTCCAAAGTATTTCAGTGCTTCATCGGTGCGGCCCTGATAGCCGCGCAACGAACCATAGGTGTGCCAGATACGCGAGTAGCGATCGTCGAGCGCGCGCGCCGCCAGCAATTCCTGTTCGGCTCCAGCGTAGTCGAAGTCATAGTGAAGCTTGATCGTGCCGAGGGACGCGTGCGCTGAGGCGAGCTTGGGATCGAGCTCGAGTGCTCGCAGCGCCGCGGTGCGGGCTTGCTTGATCGCTGCGTCGATCGGCATGAACTGAGTGATTCCGGCGCCGAGGTACGTTTCCCCGAGCGCAGCCCAGGCTTCAGCGAAGTAAGGGTCCTCGCGCAGCGCAGCTTCAAGACTTGCAATCGCCAGAGGCGTCCCGTTCACGTCGCGACGCGAGCGCTGAAACTTGCCGTCCAGATAGAGCTCGTACGCGCGCTGATTGGTGCCGCGGCCGCCGCCGTCGCTGCCGCCAATCCGGGCGACAGGACCCATCGGCGTCCGGGGCTGTTGCGCTTCCCACCAGATGACACCCGCGAGCACGGCGACCAGACCCACCACGGCCGCAAGTCCCCAACGAACGTTGGGAGAGCGGATGCGCCCCCGCTTTTGCGGGAACGACGGGGCGGGCCCGATGAATCGATAGCCGATGCGAGGGAGCGTTTCGACATACCGCGGCGTCTCGGAATCGTCACGGAGCGCAACGCGCAACTTGCGGACCACGGCGTTCAGGCTGTTGTCGAAATCGACGATGCCTTTGGGCCACAGCACCTGCACCAGCCGCTCACGCGTGACCACTTCGCCCGGATGCTCCAGCAGTTCGACCAGCATTCGCAGCGGCTGCTGACCGAGACGCTGCGTATTGCCGTCGCGCAGTAGTTCGCCGGAGCTGGGACGCAGCACCCATCCGTCGAAATGAATGTCCTTGGCTTCAGTCACTTGCACGCGATCATAAAGAAATAAGCGGCAAGTAAGCACGCTTTCATTGCCCGCGGCGGAGTGGTGGATAGGTTGGCGAGCCATGAACACACTCATCGCACGCCACCGATTCCACGCCGTCGCAGTCGCCGCCCTGGCCGCAGCGGTCTTCGCCGGGTTTGCCAAGACCTACTACTTGAGAGTCCTTTCCGGCAGTCCGCCACTGGCTCGGCCGGAGCACATCCACGGAATGATCGCGACCGTGTGGATTGCTCTGCACTACGCGCAGGCGCGGCTGGTCGCGGCACATCGAGTCGACCTGCATCGTCGGCTCGGGATCTTTGGCGCATTGGTAGCGGCCTTGCTCGCGATCCAGGTGATCACGATGGCCATCGGCAACGCGGCAGCAGGGCATGGAGCGCCTCCCGGTCGCGATCCGATCCAATTCCTGTCCGTCCCCATCGGCACGACCACGATGTTCGTGACGTTCGTCGGCAGCGCGCTCGCGCTCCGGCGCAAACGCGAATGGCACAAGCGACTGATGCTGCTCGCGACGATGACCTTGCTGGTGCCCGCGATGGGACGCCTCGACGCGCAGGTCATGCAGCCGCTCGGCTTGCCGCGTCTGCTGCTAGCGCCTGGAATTACCTTTGCGTTCATCGCCTGGGCGTGGGCGAACGATTGGCGGCGACTCGGGCGAGTGCATCCCGCGTACATCGTCGGCGGCATCGCGCTACTCGTGTCGATACCGCTGCGACGCGCGATCGGTTTCACGGATGCGTGGTTGCCGATCGCTCGCTGGCTCACGAATTAACCTTAACTTGCCTTAATTGCACTCGGCTCGAGATGGGGCTAGCCTCCGTCTCCCCCGCCGATTTTTTTGCCCGGCGAGACGGAGCCGACCATGGACACACCCGTATGCCGCACGTGCGCGAAGCCTCAACGGGGTGTCGTGGAGTTTCGCTGGTCCGACGGCGACGTGGTTTTCGAATGCAAGGACTGCGGCGCATTCAACGTCGTGTCGGAAATCGCCCGACCGGTGAGCGCGCGACCGTCACATAGACATCATCTAAGAGTCACACGCGAGTATCAGGCGCCGGTCTTCGGTGCGATCGTCCGCGTCAGCGGCAAAGAAGAGCGCGCGCGCTAGCCGCTCCTACTCCGAGATCAGGTCATAACGCTGCTTCTCGCGCCGCGAGAGTTGTCGCTTCGAGACTGCGTAGAGCTTGTGCGATCCATAGCACCTTGCGCGCTCCTGCACGTCCTTGCCGGCGGTCGGTATCGCGCGCTTCATGACCACGTCGAAGAGCGCGGCCTCCGGGCTCAGTGAGACCGGCACCTGTGCGAGACGGACCTCGTACCACTCGCCATTCAGCAGGTGCAGCTGCGTAAGCTCGTCCAGGATGCGCACGTGCGCATCGATCTTCACCTGGCGTGCACGCGCTCGCTCGCTCGCGATCTTTCGCCACGAGCGGTAGTCCTCATTCACGCGAAGCAGCCCGGTGCGCGGATCTACGTACAACTCCTGCCGCAGGGAACTCGTCATCCTGAAGCTCGACAGTGGGTCCGCCAGATCGACCAGCTGTCCATCTCTGCGGCCCACCTTGATTGCGACAAAGTCGCTCAGGTGCTGATAGATGTGCTGCTGCACGGTGTTGCGACGATCGATATTGCGCGCGATCTCGCTGTACACCTTGTTCCACGGGCGTCCGACCTGCGCGCGCAGGTAGCGGCGCAGGGGATTCAGATTCTCGTTCAGGCTGCGATATCCGTAACCCGCACGCATGCCGAGCTGTGGCGGTCCTTCGAAATCCCGCCGTCGTCGAGCAGCAAACGAGCCGTCGCTTTTCCCCTTGCGGGGACGCTCGACGATGACTTTGAACATATCCTCACGCATAACCGATCCCCAGAAAGCAAAAGCCCCCGGCAAAAAAATTTCTGCCGAGGGCTTCGGTGCGCTCGGCCAGGCGAATGCGCGATTCGCCGGGCCTGCAGCCTGGGAATCAGCGCGTCATGTAGACGTCGAGTTCGAAATTTTCACGGTACGCTCCATCGAGAGGCGCGCAGAATACTCGCGGCCATTGCGAAGTCAAGCCAGGATCGATCAGGGGACCTTCCATGCCATCGGCCATCACGTTGTCCGGCAGCTGCCTGTGCGGAGCCGTCAAATATCGGATCGCGGGTGACCTGCTCATCTCGATGAACTGTCACTGCTCGATGTGTCGCAAGGCGCATGGCGCCGCATTTCGTTCCGGCGCGATCATGAACGTGCAGGAATTCGCGTGGACGCAGGGCGAGGAACTGGTCGCGGACTATCGTTCCTCCGCACAAAACCATCGCCTGTTCTGCCGGACCTGTGGCTCCCACATGCTCGCGCGCTCCGATGCTCATCCCGCGATCGTCAGCGTGGCGATCGGGACGGTCGATGGCGATCTATCAGTCAGTCCGCGGCAGCATTGGAATGTCGCTTCCAAAGCCTCGTGGTTCGAGATCACTGATGAGCTGCCGCAATTCCCGGTGGTGCCGACGCGCTGATCAGCGCAGCGTCTTGGCGACGCGAATCCCGATCGAATCGTCGCGATGCGTGGGCGGGTAGGGGATGCGCTCGGCGATGCGCCCATTGTGAGCGAGCGAACCCCACGAACCGCCCTTGGTGAGTCGACGCGCACAGTCGCTGGCGCTGTAGCAGTCTTCGACCCACTCCTGCACGTTGCCGATGATGTCGTAGACGCCGAACCCGTTCGGCTCGAGCGACCCGACCGGTGAGGTATTGAGCCGGCCGTCGGCGCAGTCCATTGGATCGAAGACTTTGTAACCGCTCGTGTCCATGCCGGCGTACTTCTGCATCGTCGTGTGGTCGAACAGGTTGGCGTACGGGCAGCCCTGCGCCTGGTCGTCGCCCCACGGATAGATCAGGTTCTGCGTCGCGCCGCCTCGTGCAACGTACTCCCACTCGATTTCGGTAAGCAGGCGGTAGCCGCCCTTGGTTTGTGTGTTGAGCCAGGCGATGTACGCCTGCGCCTCGTCCCAGTTCACGCACGCGACGGGATGATCGCCGGCCTGAGTAAAGCCCGGGTCGCGAAACGTCGTGACGGCGTCGGTCTGCCAGTCGCCGCGCTTGCGACGATCGGTGAGGCAATCGCCGCCGACGGGCCGGTTGGTTGCACGCACGAAGGCTTCGTACTGATCGCGCGTGATCTCGTACCGACTGACAGCGAACGGCTGGCTGATGGCAACCCTGCGCTCGGGTAGTTCATCGGCATTGCGAAACTTGTCGTTGGCGCTGGCCCCGACGATCGCCGTGCCGGCCGGTATGACAACCATCTCGGGGCACTGCTCGCAGTCGCGTGTGCGCGTCGAGGTGCATCCGCAAACGACAATCGACACGAGTAGCAGCAGGCGAAACATGCAGACAATCTTACCGAAGCCTGCGCGCCTTGTTAGCATGCGCCGAGGATTTTGAGCAGGATCCGCCATGAGAATAATCGTGCTTCTCCTTGCACTTCTTGCGCCAGCTGCGTTCGGTGCGGCCGACGACGCGAAAAATCCAGCGGACACTCCGGAGTCCATACGCGCGAAACAGGATTTGCTCTGGGCGCGCATGGAGGACTCCGTCCACACGATCGTGCGTGAGACAGACGCTGTTGTCGGCGTCGCGATTCTGGATCTCACCGATCAGCGTGCGTTCTACCTGAATGCCGATGCGATCTATCCGACGGCGAGCACAATCAAGATTGCGGTGCTCGCGGAGCTTTATCGTCAGCACGAGCGCGGCTCGGGAGCGAAGCTCGGCGATCTCTATACCGTCAACGCGAAGGACGGTGTCGGCACCGAGGGGATTCTGCAGTCGATGTCGGCGGGCGTTTCGCGCATCACGAATCGCGATCTCGCGTTGCTGATGGTTTCGCTGAGTGACAACTCGGCGACCAATGTTCTCATCGACCGCGTCGGGATGGACAACGTCAACTCGTGGCTCTCGCAGCTCGGGCTGGAGCGCACGCGCCTGCGGCGTCACATGCTCGACGTCAAGGCGGCGCAGGAAGGGCGAGAGAACACGTCGACGCCACGCGAGCTCGTGACGATGCTTCGGGCAATCCACGAAGGACGCGTATTCGGCAAGGCGACCACGGAAGAATTCTTCAGGATGTTGAGCACGCAGAAGTCGAGCTACATTCCGCGCCACTTGCCGGCAGACCTCATGATCGCCAACAAACCCGGCAATCTGGACGCCGTGCGTAACGACGCCGGCATCATCTTCGTGCCCGGCCGCCCGTTCGCCATCGCCGTGATGACCACCTTCGCCACCGACGGTGTCGAAGCGGAGGAGAGCATCGGGCGCATCGCCCAGGCCGCCTGGAGTTACTTCGAGCGCGTGGGCAAGAGCTCATCGCTCGGGCGGCTGGTGCGATAGGTCGATGGATACTGGATATCCACACAGTCAATGCGCTACTGTGTGGCCATGGGCGGCCGAGTACGCGTTCGTTACGACCCGCAAGAGTCCGGGTGGATCGGGATCAGCAATTCCTGGGAGATGATTGCGCGCATCGACTGTCGCGCAGGCGGCGCGCAGCGCGCGTTCACGGAGCTGTGTCAGAGCTTCGAGCGTGCGGGTTGGCAGCTCGAAGGACGCAAGTTCGACTGGCAGTACGTGAACAAGGGCGGCCTGCGCTGGGAAATCCGCATCGGCGTGCTCGGCCCCGGCGAGAGAATACGAAAGAGCTTCGGCGATCCGTACTGAGCTTCATGGAGATCAGCCAATGACATCCTGGACGCTGCATTTCCTGGTCCCGATCATCCTGATGAGTCTGAGTGCGCTGGTGATCATGGCGCTGGGTACGCTGCACCTGGTCTATACATTTCGCGGATCGAAGCTCACCCCGCGCGATGCGGCGCTGCAGGCACGCATGGCCGAGGTCCCTCTGGTCATCACGCGGCAAACGACGGTGTGGCGTGCGTGGGTCGGATTCAACGCCAGCCACAGCATGGGTGCGATTCTGTTCGGGCTGATCTACGGCTTTTTGAGCAACGCTTATCCCGAGATCCTGTTCAATTCGCCGTTCCTGCTGGTCGTCGGGCTCGCGATGCTGGGGGGCCTGGCCGTACTCGGTAAGGTGTATTGGTTCCGGATTCCGTTCGGCGGCATTGTCATTTCGTTGGCGTGCTATCTGGCCAGTATCGCGACGTGGTGGTGGCCTTAGCGCTGTTCGCGCACGAACTTGAGATTGAGCCGTTCGCCGTCCCATTCACGGACGCTCTGCATCGCGTAGCCTTCAGCCCAGAAGTCGATGGCAGCGCCGGAGAGCTCGCCGGGAATGTAGCCCGCACCTTCCTCGTCGAGCGAAATGGAGACCTGGAAGGTGGCTCGCTCGCCCCGCATTTCACTCGCGGTCAACTTCCGCAGAGGTTTGCCGGTTGCTGCGTCGAGTGCGCGCACCTCGACTCCTGGGTCGCGCCGCAGGCGTATCGTCATGTCGAGAACCGGCGCTGCGAATGCGATCCGCTCGCGGTACATCGCATAGCCCGGCTTGTAGACGGTCATGACGAAATCGCGCGGCTCGAGCCCGGCCATCGCGAATCGCCCGTAGTGATCCGTGCGGTCGAGCGCGCGGCTCTTCGAAGTTTTCGGATCGACGGGCCAGACCGCCAGCTCTGCGTCGGCGATCGGCACCTTGCCGTTGTCCTCCAGGATGCGGCCGGCGAGTTGCGGTGACGCGTCGATATCGAAGACGGTGTCGCCGGCAACCTGGAAGGGACGGCTCTTGTACCCGTCGATCACGATCGTGTACTCGCCGGGCGGCACGTCGTCGATCACGTACTGCCCGGTGGCTGTGGTCCTCGCCCCGTACATATGGAAATCGTCCTGAGGTTCGGCAGGCCGGGGTTCCAGCCACACTCCCGGGATCGGTTTGCCGCGCTGCGTAACGCGGCCCGAGACTCGTGCGCCGCGCGGGAAATCCAGGTCGATCGTCATGTCCGCGTTCACGGGCACCTCGATCATTCGTGCGAGTTGCTTGCGCATGTTCACGTCAGCCGACAGTCGTCCGCGTCCCGGTCGCGCGTCGCGCAACTCGTACTCGCCCCGCTCGTTGATCGATGCTTCAGTGCCGAGAGCTTCGCCTTCAGGCGTCAGCGTGATGCTGAGCTGCTTCATATCCTCGGGCCGCAAACCAGTGACCCTGCCGCGGATGATGCCTCCTGAACGCAGAGCGAGAATGACGCCGTCGATGCGCTCGCTCTCCGCAATCGTGAACTCGCGTGTCGCGTTGCCGCCGGGTCCGCGGCCGGTCAGGCGATAGGTTCCGGGCTCGAGGCTGTCAAACGAAAACTCGCCGGCTTCATTGGTACGTCCTTCGCCGCCGGACGATCCGCGGCTGCCGGTGACCCGGTACAGGCCCGCCCAACCCGCGACCGTGGTTGCACCGTCGCTCGCGGTGAGTCGCCCGGAGATTGCCCCGCCGCCAGACAGACCGATCTCCAGCGGTGCGAGGTCGTCGTCGATAGTGAGATCGAGCTCGCGCGCGGCGTACTTCCGTGCGCTGACATCAAGAGTAATTCGCCCGGGCGGAAGACCGTTCAAGACGAACGTGCCGTCCATGCCCGACTGCGTGCTGGGGCGCAGACGAAAGTTACTATCGTAGAAACCCTGGCCGGCCGGGTGATACGTGATGCCGGCGGATGCGATGCCGGTATTCGAAGCCACGTCGTACACGCGACCTCGCACTGCGTAGCCACGGACCAGCGGCAGAAGCACTTCAGACGTCGTCCTGCCCGCAGGCAACTCGACGGACTGAAGGAAGAAGGGCTGATAGCCGGCAGCGGCCGCGATCATCATCCAATGTCCCGGCGGCAACTGCTGCCATTCGAAGCGGCCGTCGTCAGTCTGAAATTTCTGCGGTCCCGGTGTCTCTTGATTCGTGCTTCGTCCCCACTCTGCGAACCGCAGCTCGAACTCGCGCACCGGCTCGCGGGTGGCGGCATCGATGACGCGACCGCGAAACGCACTGAGCGCGGGACTGGAACGGGAGGGCGGCGCGGTGGCCTTGGCTAGCTCCTCTGCGGGCGGCAACGCTGCTGATGCCGGAGCAGTCGAGGTAGAGGAGGGCGCGGGTGCGACCGGCGTCTCGTGTGAACGCAGCGACCACCACGCGACGACGAGGCAAGCGATCACTGCCAGGCTCAGTCCGAACGCGCGACGACCACGGTTCATAGCGCCGACAGAATGATCTGCCACGCTACGACCCGCAAGTCGTTGCGATATCCTCATCGGCCATGAAGAAGAACTGCCTTGGACTCGCATTCGCCGTTGTCGCATGGATATCGATCTGCGTGCCGGCGCAGAGTGCGGAGACGATGATTCATACGGACGACGTCGATCTGTTCTACAAGGTCTACGACGCCGCTGACGGGCACCCGACCGCCGAGCAACTCCAGCGCGACTACCTCGATGCCGGTTCGGAAGGGCTGCACAACCTTGCGAAGCTGCGCAACGTGAGCGGCGTGCGCATCGCCGACACGTTGTCCAAGCATCCTGAGCTCTACGTCAAGGCAAGAGGCTGCACGGCAGCGTTGCCGCGCGTGCGCGAGCGCGTCGAGGTCGCGTTGCGCAACTTGGTGCGTCTCTATCCGCAGGCGCGCACGCCGCCCGTCACGATCGCCGTGGGGCGCGGCAAGCCGGTCGGCGTGGGCAGTCCTGTCACCGGTCTGCAGATCGGCCTCGAAGCGCTGTGCTCGGCGGAATGGATGAACCCGAACGTCGAAGACCGCTTCGTGCACGTGATCGCGCACGAGTACGCACACGTACAGCAGGTGCGCGAGCTCGTCGACGACGAGCACCCGACGGTTCTCGGGCGCTCGCTCATTGAAGGCGCAGCGGAATTCGTCGCCGCGCTGACATCCGGCAAGACCGGGTACGCGCACTTCGACGCGCTGACGAAAGGGCGCGAGCGTGAGATCGAAACTGCATTCGTCGCCGACGTCGACCAGACCGAGCTCTCGCGCTGGGTGGACAACAGCACGATGGAGAAGGGCAACGACCTCGGCTACTGGGTCGGCTCCCGCATCTGCAAAGCCTACTACCAGCGCGCCACGGACAAGCGACAGGCGCTACGCGAGATCCTCGAGCTGTCCGATCCGCACGCGTTCCTCGCCAAGAGCGGCTGGCAGCCGGGAATGACCCTGTGAGCATTTTTGCCCGATCTCAGATGTCGGGGAACGGTCTCCTCGTTCGTCTTTCATGCAACCGTGCAGCTCGCCGCCGAGTTGTTTCGGCCCGGGCCCATTTTATTCAGGAGCACCTGCCATGAGTTATATCGACGGTTTCGTGATCGCGGTTCCCAAGGCGAACAAGCAGAAGTTCATCGACCACGCCAACAAGGGCGACAGCGTGTTCGTCGAGCTCGGCGCGACGCGCATCCTCGAATGCTGGGGTGACGATCTGCCGGACGGCAAAGTCACGGACTTTCGTCGCGCAGTGCAGGCGAATGACGACGAGGCCGTCGTCTTCTCGTGGATCGAATGGCCCGACAAAGCCACGCGCGATGCCGCGATGGGCAAGATGGAAGATCTGATGAAGAACGATCCGCGCGTGGGCCCCGAGAGCAACCCGATGCCGTTCGACGGCAAGCGGATGATTTACGGCGGCTTCGCGCCGATCGTGACGTTGGAGAAGTAACGGCACGCCTCCGCCCCGAGCGGGTGGAGGCGTACCTTGCGCGGCTATGGCTGAACGAAAGGTAGTTGCCGCCGCCTGTCTGGCGCTGTCGCCGCTGTTCGCCCACGGCGACGTGACACCCGCGCGGCTCCGCGAGGACAAATACTCGATCGAGAGTCTGCTGGAAGTTCCGGGCGACCTGGAGCATCGCCGATACGACGTTCACTGCGACGTACACGTCCAGAGCACCGGTCGGCCCGGCTACTGCAGCTGCTATGCGCTGGATGCGACCGTTCCGCGGAAACTCGTCGACGCAGTCAGCCGGGCCGGCATCCATTCGCGATTCGTGCCGGCGACGCGCGATGGTGAGCCGATCGACATTCACATGACGGTCATGGTCAGGGTCCTGATCACCCCGCGCGAGTCGCTGGTCCTGACCCTCCCGAACAACGGTATCGAGTACGCGCGCTATGGCCTGTTATATCTCGCTCCGCAGCGCCTCAATGAATTCTATTGGGGCGGTGGCGAGCCTTACTTCAACGACCATGTATCGAACCCGGACGTTTTGTTATGGCAGGAGTTCTGGATCGACGAGCACGGCGCCGTTACCGATACACGCCTGACGAATCGCTCGGGTGCGTCAGCGGCGGTCGTGAAAGAATTCGGTGAGTCGGTAGCGAGAATGCAGTTCATCCCCGGGTTCTTCGGCGGCAAGCCAGTGCCGATGCACTATGCGGAGCCGGTGTCCTCGGGCAATTGAGCCGGCGATCACCATCTCCACACCTGGTCGTACTCACCAAACAACCGCGGCAATTGGTTGCGGGACATCAGCACGATGCCTTCGAGCAGCTTGCATTCCATCAAGCCGCGCTCCGCGAGATCTTCCCTCACGCAGTAGACCGGCACGTCCTTGCGCATCAACGCCGCAAGATCCTGCGCGGGCGCCGGCGGCTGCGTCTGCCGCCAGGCGCCGAGCATCAAGCCGGATCCATCCTGTTCGCCCGCGACGTAGTTCACGGCATTTCCCGTGAGCAACACACCGAGCTCCGCGCTCGCGCCGCGCATCGCGTGCGAGATCCAGATCACCGTGTCGTCCTGTTCCTCGGTCGTTGCGCGGTACGCGGTCTCGACGATCTGCAGCACTTTCATGATCGATTCCTCATTTCGTCGGGATGACGAGCGTGGCGGTCGATTGCTGGGCCATCTTCCAGCAATCGGCCGGTGACCCGCGTCGCGCGCCCTCGATTGCTTCGCCGACGCCGCGCTCATCGACGCACAGGCCGCAGTTCACCCACTTGAGATCGGCGCCGCGCGTGCGGGCGTGCGCCATCAGGGCTGCGATCCAGTTCTTGCTCAACGGATGATCTTCCTGTGCCACGTCGCGGCCATGGACGGCGTTGGGGTGTTGCGCCTGTTTCGCGAACGAAAGTGCTACGGCTCCTTCGTACGCGAAGACGTTCACGTCGTAGCCGCGGTCGAGTGCCGCGTGCAGCAGCCGAAAAGCGGTAGTCGTGCGTGCGCTCTCGAACGGCGCGTCCATGAGCACGAACGTCAGTGTGTGTTTGGTCGCCATGATTGTATGTCCTAGTGCCAGATCGCGTTCCAGCCCGCCGCCATGCGCTCGACGACCGAATCGATCGGCGCTGCTTTCACGCCGCCGCTCAGGCTTGCCGGCGCGATGCCCCGCTCACGCAGCGAGAAGTCGTCCGCGAGCACTTCGATCTTCGTCCCGAGCACTTTGTCGAGCTCGGTGCGGCGGGCGCCGCTGCGCACGGCCAGCACGCCGTTTTGCACGAGGAACAGCGCGACATCGTGACCGGCGGCGCGCAACTGAATTGCCAGCTCGCACGTGCGGGCGGCGCCCGTCGACTCGAACGGATCTCGCGATTCGATCAGCAGATAACCACGCATCGCGCGCTCCTTCAGTTGCAGGCTTGCAGGGAAGTGTCGGGCGTCGCTCCGAACCAGCGGCACGCGTGATTCTTGACGTTGTTGGTCTCATCGGACTCGATGATCAGTCCACGGACCGGCTGCGCAACTGTCGGCGGATCCGCGGTGCCCACCAACACCAGGTCCCAGTCCTGCATGTTGTTCGGCACACTGACCGTTGCGACGCTCACGCGCTGGCTGGTGTTGGCGGCGAGCGCCGGCACGTTCACGGTCCACTGCATCGAGGCGCCTTGCTGCATCATCGTCAAGGGATTGCCGAAGCTGGCGTCGACGAACAACAATCGATGCGGCAGCGAGCGCAGGCGATCGGGGCGGAGCTGGCGGTTGAAAATGCAGATCCGGGAACGCGCGTAAGAGTCAGGCTGAAGCCTGACCCACAGGGAGAGGTCGGTTAGTGTTGTGGGTCGGGCTTTAGCCTGACAGGGCGCGCTTCAGGGCATCGAGGTCCACAGGCTTCACCAAATGGGCATCGAATCCCGCGGCCGCTGAACGTTGCCGATCTTCCACCTGCCCGTACCCGCTCAGCGCAATCACGCGCAGCTTCGGCGCCTTCGCCTTCAACCTGCGCGCCACCTCATATCCATCGAGCCCGGGCAACCCGATATCCAACAGCACGAGTTGCGGATCGAACGCAGCGACCTCTTGCAGCGCTGCCTCTCCCGAATACGCACACAACGTCTGCTGCCCTTCGAATTGCAGCAGCATGGCCAACGAATCCGCAGCATCGCGATTGTCATCGACGATCATCACGCGCAGCAGTGAGTCGGAGTTCGCCGGCGCCGCAGACGCGGCGATAGCCGGACGCTCGGCAAGCGGCAGGCGAATCACGAACGTGGCGCCGCGATCCCATCCGGGACTGCTGGCGGTGACGGTGCCGCCGTGCATCTCGACGATCTGCTTGCACACCGTCAGGCCGACGCCGAGTCCGCCCTGCGAGCGGTCGAGCCCACGCTCGGCTTGCGCGAACAAGTCGAAGATGCGCGGCAGGAACTCCGGCGCGATGCCGATGCCGTTGTCCTGCATCTCGACGACCACGTGATCGCCGTCGACAAACGACCGGATGCAGATCTCGCCGCCCTCCGGCGTGTACTTCGCGGCATTGACGAGCACGTTCGCCATGCACTGCCCGAGTCGCACCTTGTCGACGTTGACGTGAATCGCATCGAGCGTCTGCGTCACCGTCAACCGGTGCGCCTTGCTGCGGATCAACGGCTCCGCAGTTTCGATCGCAAGCTGAATGCACGCGCCGATATCGACGACTTCGCGCTTGAGCTCGATGCGGCCTTGCGTGATCCGCGCAACGTCGAGCAGATCGTCGAGCAGCCGTCCGAGGTGCACGGCCTGGCGCTGGATGATGCCAACCAGCGTCTGCTGGTTCTCGTTCGGCACGAGCCGCGACAGCAGCTCCGCCGCGGTGGCGATCGGCGCGACGGGATTGCGCAGCTCGTGCGCAAGCATGGCGAGGAACTCGTCCTTGCGACGATCGCTCTCCTGCAACGTCGCCTGGAGCTGCGCGTCCCGCTCGGCCAATAACTTCTGATATTCGGCATCCAGCTTGGTCCGGGCGGTGTCCAACGCTGCATTGAGCGCCTTGAGCTGACCGCGTCGCTGATGCAACTCCACCAGGACCGCGACCTTGCTTCGCAGGATCTCGGGCACGACCGGCACCGCGATGTAGTCGATGGCACCGAGCTCGTAGCCCTTCAGACGATCGAGCTCGCTGACGTTCACTGCCGTCACGAAGATGATGGGCGTGCGCTCCATGCGCGGATGCTCGCGGACCAGGCGCGCCACTTCGAAGCCGTCCATCTCAGGCATGTTCACGTCGAGCAGGATTGCCGCAAATTCCTGTTCCAGCAGCTTTTCCAGCGCCTGCGCGCCGGACAGCGCGCGGACGCACTGCACGCCGAGCCCGAGCAGGACGGCTTCATAAGAAAGGAGTCGGGCCGGCTGATCGTCGACGAGCAGGATGCTGGCCCGCGCAGCGGGCGGCGACTCACTGACCCCCGGCGCCGTGACGGCGGCGGAAGTGGAGTCGATCTTCAGCGTGCTCATGGTGGATCCGCGCTCGTCCGGAGCGATGGGAACGGCCGGTCGTCAAGGGGCCAACGCACCAGCCCGGTAAAAGATCCACGGTTCGGCTATGCAAGGCGGTCCGTAGCGGTTTCTCCGGACGGGGCCGCGGATCGCAAGGCGCTGCGCCCGTAAGTCAGGACGCGCCAGAGGTGTTCCATCGGCCCGCGCGGATAACGGCTCAGCCACCAGCGGGTCAGCGGCACCTGGATCAGGAAGAAGATCGCCACCGTCAGCACCAGGTCGAGCCCCGGCCCGACCTCGCCCCACAGGCCGAGACCCCAGTGATAGAAGAGCGTGATGCCGATCAGCGTCTGCAGCAGGTAATTGGTCAACGGCATCCTGCCGGCCAGCGTGATGGATGCGAGACGCTGCCGCCAACGCTCGTTGCAGACCGCCCGCACGATCGTGGCGACGTAGAAGATCATGATCGAGACGCGGCCGAGCACGTACCCGGTCATGGCCAGGATGCGCCACACCGAGGGGTCCATCGGATTGACTGACGCCGAGCGCCACCAGACAAATCCGCTGCCGCACGCCAGGCCGATGCCGAGCGCCCACCACTGGATGCGCCGGATCAGCGGCAGGTGCGCAGCGACGTTCTGGAAGAAGCGATGGCGCCCGAGCAGTAAGCCGAGCAGCACGGTCGTGAAGAACTGCACGTACCCGGCGAACAGCCCGAGCCGCATCGGATATTCGTAGAACGTGATCATCGACTGCGTGCTGCGCCGGGCGGTGTCCAGAAAAGTGCCGTGACCGAACGCCGCGTTGTCCGCCGAGATCGCCTGCTGCGTCACTGCGAAGAGGAGCTGGATGTCTTCCGGCTTCGCAGTCGCCATCCGGATGATCCCGAGGATGGTTGGATACAAGAGGCAGAGCACGATCAGTGCGACGATCGCCCGATCCGGCACGCGCCGCAGCGCCAGCAATAGCAAGCCGAGCAACGCATACATGTGCAGGACATCGCCGGCCCAGAACACGCAGGCGTGCACGACGCCGAACACGAACAACCAGAACAGCCGGCGCAGATAGATGCGGGTTGCGCGCTCCGGCTCGCGCGCTTCCAGACGCCCGAGCTGAATCGTGAAGCCGATGGCGAACAGCATGCTGAACATGCTGTTGAACTTGCCCGAGAAGATCACGTCGCGGACAGTTTCCGTGCCGCGGTCCCACCAGTGCGGCCACATCGCCTCGTCGAAGCCGAGGAACAGCGAGGTGTTGAAGGCCGGCATGTTCATGATGAAGATGCCGAGCAGCGCGAAGCCGCGGATCGTATCGAGCACCTCGATGCGCTCGTCCGTCGGAATCGGGGCGGCAGCCTGCGGCGTCATGCCCCGTACACTAGATCGCGGCGCGCGTCCCTGTCATCCTGAACCGATCGGATGGGCCGAACTGAGGACGATCATGCGCAGATTCCTACGATGGACGACCGCCGTGCTGTGTCTTGCCGGGTTCTCCGGCGCGGCGTTAGCGGCCGAAAGTACGCCCACGCCGACGCAGCTGCCGCGCACCGTGCGGCCGACGAGTTATGACATCAAGCTCGAGCCAAACGCGCGAGCGCTCACGTTTCGCGGCAATATTGCGATCGGCATCGAGGTTCTGTCGGCAGTCGACAGCATCACGCTCAACGCGATCGACATGCAGTTCGCCAAGGTGCGACTGACCGACAGCAAGGGCAATTCCGTCGCTGCCGAGCCGAAGATCGCGACGAACGAGAGCGAGCAGACCGCGACGTTCGCGTTCGGCCGTTCGATTCCAGCGGGTCAGTATTCGCTCGCGATCGACTACACCGGCAAGATCGGAGTGCAGGCAACCGGGCTGTTCGCAATCGACTACGACACGGCCTCTGGCAAGAAGCGCGCGTTGTACACGCAATTCGAAGCGTCCGATGCACGTCGCATGATCCCATCCTGGGATGAGCCGGCTTACAAGGCGACGTTCACGCTCGAAGCGACCGTGCCGCACGAACAGATGGCCGTCAGCAACATGCCGGTGGCGGAGCGCACCGACGTCGAGGGGGGCCGCTCGCGCGTGCGGTTCCAGAAGACGCCGAAGATGTCGACATACCTGCTGTTCTTCGGCACTGGCGAGTTCGATCGCGCAACCACCAAGCTCGGCGCGACGGAGCTCGGTGTGGTCACGCAGAAGGGCAAGGCGGATCAGGCGAAGTTCGCGCTGGATTCGTCGGTGCGCGTGCTGCGTGAGTACAACGATTACTTCGGCACGCCGTACGCGCTGCCGAAGCTGGACAACATCGCGTCGCCGGGCAGCAGCCGCTTCTTCAGTGCGATGGAGAACTGGGGCGCGATCTACACGTTCGAGTACGCGATCCTGCTCGATCCGGCGATCTCCACCGAGTTGGACAAGCAGGGTGCCTTTGGCGTCGCTGCGCACGAGATGGCACACATGTGGTTCGGCGATCTCGTCACCATGCGCTGGTGGGATGACCTCTGGCTCAACGAGGGCTTCGCCTCGTGGATGGCGAGCCGCACTACGCAGCGTTTGTATCCGCAGTGGAATGCGATCCTCGGGACGGTGGGCTCGCGCGATCGCGCGATGGATCGTGACTCGATCGTTACCACGCATCCGATCGTGCAGAAGATCGAGACCGTGGATCAGGCGGCGCAGGCATTCGATGCCATCAGCTACTCGAAGGGCGAAGCCGTCATCCGCATGCTCGAAGGCTACGTAGGCGAAGACGCGTGGCGCGAAGGCGTTCGCGGTTACATGAAGGCGCACGCATACGGCAACACTGCGTCGGATGATCTGTGGCATGCAGTGGAGACGGCGGCGAAGCAGCCGATCACTGCAATCGCGCATGACTTCACGCTGCAGCCCGGCGTGCCGATGATCAGCGTCGACTCGGCGACCTGCGGCGAAGGCAAAACGACGTTGCAGTTGACGCAAGGCGAATTCAGCAGAGACAGGCCGAACAAGAAGCCGTTGGCGTGGCGCGTGCCGGTGACCGCGAAGGGAGCGGGCACGTCCCCGGCAGCTCATCAGATCGTGACGGGCAAAGCGACGATGACCGTGCCGGGCTGCGATCCCATCGTCGTGAACGCCGGCCAGAGCGGCTACTACCGCACGCTGTATGCGCCTGCGCACTTTGGCCAGATCACGCAGCGATTCGCAGCGCTCACTGCGATCGATCAGCTCGGGATCCTGTCCGACAGCTGGGCGCTCGGCCTCGCGGGTCAGCAATCGTCGCCGGACGTTCTCAAGCTGGCGCTCGCGACGCCGCCAACCGCCGACCCGCAGGTATGGGGCAACATCGCCAACGTGCTCAGCAGTCTCAACTCGTACTACGACGGCATGGGCGAACGTCAGGCTCGCCTGCGCACGTTCGGCATCGCGAGACTTTCGCCGGTGCTCAGTCGCATCGGTTGGAATGCCGACCCGGCGGAGCTGGAGACAGTGGCCATCCTGCGCACGCAGCTCATCGAGACCTTGAGTCAGCTCGGCGACAAGAGAGTCATCGCCGAAGCGCAGCGCCGTTACGCTGCCGGCGACGAGAAGTCGATCCCGCCGGCGCTGCGCAAGACGATCCTCGGCGTCGTCGCGCTGCACGCAGATGCCGCAACGTGGGAGCGTCTGCACGAGTCGGCGCGTACCGAGCAGACGCCGCTGGTGAAGGACTATCTCTATGGGCTGCTCGCATCGACCGAAGACGAGGCGCTGGCGCGGCGTGCGCTGGAGCTGGCGCTCACCGATGAGCCTGGCTCGACCAATGGTCCGCAGATGATTGCCGAGGTCGGCAAGCTCCATCCGGACATGACGTTCGATTTCGCAATCGGGCACATCGACGCGATCAGCGAACGCGTCGATACTTCCTCGCGCAGCGTCTATTTCCCGTTCCTGGCCGCGTCGTCGCACGAGCCTGCGACGATCGCCAAGATCGACGCGTACGCGAAGGCACGCCTGGCGCCCAAGTCGCGCCGCTCGGCGGAGACGACGGTCGGCGAAATCAAGGATCGGATCCGGGTGCGCAACGAGCGGTTGCACGCAATCGACGAGTGGCTCGCCAGCAAGACCTGAGGAAGGTCCTCGCATGACTTCCGGCACCGCTCTCTTCAGACAGGCGCGCGACACGCTGGTCGAGCATCGCACGGACTATGAGCGCGCGGTCGCGGAGTTCTCCTGGCCGCGGCCGCAACAGTTCAACTGGGCGCTCGACTGGTTCGACGTCATCGCCCGCGACAACTCGCGGACAGCGCTGCGCATCGTCGGCGACGGCGGACGCGATGTGAGTCTGTCGTTCGAGCAGCTACGGCAGCGCTCGAATCGTCTTGCGAATCATCTGCGCTCGCTCGGTCTGCGCCGCGGCGATCGCATCTTGCTGATGCTGGGCAACGTGCCCAACCTCTGGGAGTTGATGCTGGCGGCGATCAAGCTGTCCTGCCCGATCATTCCGACGACGACATTGATGATGCCGGATGATCTGCGCGATCGCGTCGTTCGCGGCCGCGCGAAAGCAATCGTCACCGAAGCGGCGTATGCCGAGCGCTTCTCGTGGCTCGATGGGTCGCATACCAAGTTGCTTGCGGTGGGGCAGGCGAGTGGTTGGCAATCGCTGGCTGATGCGGATACTGCCGGAGCTGAGTTCGCGCCGGACGGACCGACGAGCGCGTCCGAATCGCTGTTGCTGTATTTCACTTCGGGCACGACTGCCAAGCCGAAACTCGTGCAGCACACGCACGTGAGCTATCCGGTGGGGCATTTGTCGACGATGTATTGGCTCGGGCTGCGCCCCGGCGACGTGCATCTGAACCTGAGCAGCCCGGGCTGGGCGAAGCACGCCTGGAGCTCGTTCTTCGCGCCGTGGAA
>Ga0068859_100001483_pt1 | contig 23879 bp, 19 predicted proteins | sample KBSSwiS22_FD_66585 | JGI IMG/M metagenome (GOLD analysis project Ga0068859, IMG submission 66585) | Switchgrass rhizosphere microbial communities from Kellogg Biological Station, Michigan, USA - KBS Switchgrass S2-2 | ecosystem: Host-associated > Plants > Roots > Rhizosphere > Soil ...
TTCGGTGGTTTTAGCGGAGAGGGTACGCCCGGTCCCATTCCGAACCCGGAAGCTAAGTTCTCCAGCGCCGATGGTACTGCCCGGGAGGCCGGGTGGGAGAGTAGGTCACCGCCGAACAATCCTTCCAGAACACCCCCACACCATCCGGTGTGGGGGTGTTCTGCATGCCCACGACCGAGCAGCCGCCTCCCCGAGCCCCGGAACACCCCGGCGCACAGGCGGACCATCCCTCCCCGGTCGTCGCTGGATATCCATACGATCCTGTGTATAGGATTGCGCAGGCGGAGTCGGGTCGACGTGGACGCGATGGACTGGGCGTGGTTGTCTGACCAGTCCGGCATGTTGCGGCTGTCGGGGCGGCCTGCCGGGGCGTCGCGGCCGCCTTCGGGACAGGGCGGGGACTCGGGAGACTTTGGCAGCGGGAGCCATCGGCCGCCGGCGGCGTGCCGGCTGCTGGCGGATGCACGGGACCATCGGATATACGGCGCCCTTCGGACGGGAGCGGGACGACACATGAACATCAGTGAGCTCAAGGGCGAAAGCGTCGCGTTCTTCGCGTCGGGTGGTCTCGACAGCTGCACCGTGACCCACTGGATGGCCTCGCATGACGTGAAGGTCATCTGTTTCACCGCCGACCTCGGGCAGCCGGACGAGACCGAGGGCCTGGACGTCGTCGCCGAGCGAATGAAGGCCTGCGGCGCGGTCGAAGCCGTGATCGTTCCACTGCGCACGGAGATGGGGGAGGCCGGTATCCAGGCCATCCAGGGCCTGACGCGGTATGAGGGCCGGTACTGGAACACGACACCGCTTGGCCGCTATGTCACCATTCGCGGGGTGCTGCCGCATCTGCTGGCGCGTGGGATCAAGATCCTCAGCCACGGTGCCACGGGCCGCGGCAACGACCAGGCCCGTTTCCAGCTCGTCCCGAACATGCTCGCGCCCAGCGTCTCGGTCTACGCGCCCTGGCGGGACCAGAGCTTCCTCGACGTCTTCGGCGGCCGCGAGGAGATGATCGACTACTGCGAGAAGCACGGGCTGCCGATCCGGGCCTCCCGGAAGTCCCCGTACTCGACCGACGCCAACCTTCTCGGCCTCACCCACGAGGCGGGCGTGCTGGAGTCCCTGGAGACAGGCGCGAACTTCGTCAGCCCGATAATGGGAGTGCGTCCCGTCGACGCGCCTGACGAGCCGGAGCTCGTGACCGTCGTCTTCGAGAAGGGCCGCCCCGTCTCGATCGCCGGCGCCGCGCTCTCGGACCCGGCGGACGTTCTGGAGAAGGCGAACGAGATCGGCGGCCGGCACAGCGTCGGCATCAACCTGCACCTGGTCGAGAACCGGTTCGTCGGGGTGAAGTCTCGCGGGGTCTACGAGGCCCCCGGCATGGAACTGATCGGCAGCGCGTACGAGTACCTCCTGCAGACAGTCCTGGACCGGCGCGCCCGCAGGATCTTCTCCTTCGCCTCGGACTTCCTTGGCGAGCAGATCTATCAGGCCTACGGCGAGGACCTCGGCTCCCAGTTGGCACGCAAGGTCGTCTCGGAGGTCGCCGAGCTGGCGACCGGCTCCATCACCCTTGAGCTGTACAAGGGCGCGGTGAACTTCGCCGGCGCCAAGGACATCCCGCACTCGCTCTACAGCGAGGAGAACGCCTCGATGAGCAGCGTGGGCGCCTTCGACCACAAGGACTCGGAGGGTTTCCTGCAGGTGCTCGGCGTCGGTGCCCGGACCGCCTCGCACGCCGGCCAGGTAAAGGGCGTCCTGGAAGGCAAATAGCCACACGCCGAGGCTGGCCCCAGGCCCGTGTCGCCGTCCGCGGGCTGATCGCCTCCCGTGCCGCGGTGCCCTCCGGCGGGCAGAAGCGGTGCGGCACATCGAGGTCGATGTTCGTCCGCCTGGGCCCGGCTGCCGGGCGGGCGCCGGGCGGGTTACCGTAGTAGGAGCGACTGCCATCCTCTGCATGGTCGCGGCAGCACCAGTCGCGGCAGCATGGTCGCGGCGGTCGGCGATCGCGCACTCCCGCCGCGGTGTGAGAGCGACTGCCGGGCTCGGTGACCAGGGCCGGGACGGTGGTCGAACCCTTCGAGACCGGGCTCGGGCGGGTCAGGCGGCCGAGCGCGGGGCCCTGGGAACGAACGACCGTGTGGTCCCATAGCTGGCCGCGTAGCCAGCTGAGGTAGTCGTTCGAGGCTGTGGAGTCGTCGCAGCCAACTGTGCGTCCCCGGTGTGATGCGGGGCCGATGGCGGCCCCGTTCAGCAGAATTCAACAGTGGACTGCCCACAACGCTGTGGGCTGATCGGAAGCGATTGACGATGTCAAGCTCTGCAGTTCCGCCCTCTCCTTCAGGTGGGGAGCCGTCCCGTCGGTCGACTTCCGGGTCCACCTCCTCCGGTCCGCGGCGCGCGGGCCGGACTGGCGGCTCCGCCGGCCATGGCGGCGGGTTCCGCTCCGGTGGCGGCGCGGGCGGCGCACGCCGTACCGGCGGTCCAGCGCGGCCGGCTCGTGCCGGCGGCGGGCCGCGCCCCCGGTTCCACGACGATGGCCCGGCCCGGGCCGGATCGTTCCGCCACGATGACCGTCCGCGCGATGACCGTCCGCGCGATGACCGTCCGCGTGGCGACGGGCGAACCTGGTCGTCGAATCGGCCGGACCGCGCCGGAGGACCCCCGCGGGGCGGTGTGCGTGGCGACCGCGCCGAGGAGAGGGGCGGTCGCTGGAACGACGGAGACCGGCCGCGTGGCTCTGCCGGAGGGCATCGATCCGACGGCGGCGAGCGGGGCAGCACGGAGCGGGGCGAGCGCCGCCCCTACTCCGCCGGGGACCGGCGTGACGGCGGCTACCGGCCCGGCGGCAGGCCCCAGGGCGGCAGCCGGCCCGATCGGGACCGTGGCGGGCAGAGCGGCGGCTACCGGGCTTCCAGCGCCGCCGGCCGTGGCGAGCACGGCGACAGCCGTCCCAGCCGCGGGGAGGGTCGCTATGAGCGCGGCGAGGGCCGTTCGGAACGCGGCGGCTGGACCGCGTCCTCGACCGGCACCGGCCGCTTCGGCCAGGCCGGCGGCGGCACGCGCGATGCTCGTTCGGGTGGCCAGGATCGGCCCGGCTGGCAGCCGCGCACCGGAGGCGAGCGCAGCGAGGGCTGGGGTTCCGGCCGTGGCGGCTCGACGGATCGTGCTGGTTCGACGGGCCGCGGCGGCTATGGCCGCGGTGGCTCGGACGGCGGGGGCCACGGCCGCGCCGACTCCGGCCGCGCCGACTCCGGCCGCGCCGACTCGGGTCGCGGTGGCTTTGACCGTGGTGGCTCAAACCGCCGCGGCTCAGCTGCTGGCGGCTACGGCCGCGGGGACTCCGGCCGCGGGGACTCCGGCCAGCACCGGCCCTGGCAGGACCGCACCGACCGCGCCGGCTCGCCGGCGTCCCGTGACGCCGGGCCGCGGCGATCGGACGGGGACGGCGGCGATCGGCCGCGTCAGGCACGTGGGTCCGGCGAATGGTCGCGTGGCGGCCACGGCGACGGCCGTCGAGAGGACGCGCGCGGCGGCTGGGCCGGTTCCCGGGCGAGTGGGCACGGCCGGCCGGCCGGCAACCGGGGCGACGCGCCGCGGGACCGTTCCGAGCGGCCGAGGTGGTCCGAGCGCGCGGATGGCGAGCGGGGCGCAGCGCGCGACAGCGGCCCGCGTCCGTACCGGGGCGGCCAGAGCGACCGCCCGGGCGGATTCCGTGGTGACCGGGACGGCGGTTCCCGCGGCGGACGGGAGGGCGGCGGGTTCCGCCGGGATGGCGACGATCACGGGGAGCGTCGCTCGTACTCCGGTGGCGACCGCCGGGACGGATACCGGGATCGCCCCTCGGGCGGACCCGCGCGCCGGGACGACGGACCTGGCTTCCGCGGCGACGACCGTGGCCGCCGGAATGACCGCTCCTTCGGGGGCGACCGCAGGCCTCGCGGCGACCAGGGCGGCCGGGACGGGGACTCCGCGCCGCGCCGGCCGGCGGGGCCACCGGCGTGGGCCCTACCCGGCGGCCAGCAGACCGAGGCGAAGCCCGCCACAGCTGCCGGACAGGCGCCCGTAACGCGGGCAGTGGACTCGGGCGCCACGGACGAGACGGGCGCGGCCACTGGCTCCCTCGACATGTCGGCCGCGGCGACGGGCGCGCTCGGCGCGGCCCCGTCGGCGAGCGCGCCGGGACAGGAGACGGCCCCGGCAGGCGGCCCGGCTCCCTCGGCAGCGGCCGAGGGACAGGACACCTCGGCGGACGCAGGGGGCCAGGGCACCTCCGCGAATGGCGCCGTGGGACCGCGCCGGGACAGCGATGAAGACCGGCCCCGGTGGGGCGGCGCTTCGGCACGGGACGTCGGCCCACGAGCCGGCCGGGGTGACCGCGGCGGGCGCTTCGGCGACCGGCCGCGGGGCGAGTGGGGCGGGCGCGACGGCGCGCCGGGACGCTCCGACGGGTTCCGGGGCGGACCGCGAGGAGGCGGCGGCCAGTCGGTGCGGCGCGCCGGTCGGACGACCGCCGAGCGGCGCTCGGCGCCGGTGGAGCGGCGTTCCGTGCCGACGACGCGGCCGAAGGTCGAGGCGCCGCCGCTGCCCGACGACGCGCGCCCGGAGCTGCTCGACGCCGAGATCCGCAAGGACCTGCGCGGCCTGCCGACCGGGCTCGCCGAGGTGGTCGCCCGGCATCTGGTCGCGGCCGCGATGTTTCTCGAGGACGACGCGCCGCTGGCGCTGGCCCATGCCCGGTCGGCGGCCAGTCTCGCCGCCCGGCTGCCCGCCACGCGGGAGGCGGCCGGCATCGCGGCCTACCACGCCGGCGAGTACGCCACCGCGCTCATCGAGCTGCGGGCCGCCCGCCGGATGGACGGATCCCCCCGGTATCTGCCGATGATCGCTGACGCGGAGCGCGGCCTCGGGCGTCCGGAGCGGGCCGTCGACTACCTGACGGACCCGGCAGCGGACGCGCTCGACCCGGCGGGCCGGGCCGAGTTGCTCATCGTCGGCTCCGGCGCCCGGCGCGACCTGGGACAGCCAAAGGCCGCCGTCGTGCTGCTCGCCGACGAGGCGAACCGTCCGGGCGCGCCGAAGCCGTGGACGGCTCGGCTGCGTTACGCCTACGCCGAGGCGCTGCTCGACGCCGGCCGTCCGAGCGAGGCGCTGCGGGCGTTCGAGTCGGCCGCCGCGGTCGACGAGGAGGGCGAGACGGATGCCGAGGACCGCGCCTACGAGCTGATGACCCAGCTCCCCGATGAGCCGGCAACCCCGTCGCCCGATGCCGTCGCCGCATCGGCCGTTGAGCCGGCGTCGGCGGCTGGCGCCGAGCCTGCGCAGCCGACCTCGGCAGTGGAGTCGGCGCGGCCGGTGGCGGCCGTCGGCAAGGGCGTCTCGCCGGTGCTCTTCGACGACGGCAGCTCATCGTTGGCGCGCCAGGCCGAAGAGGCCGCGCAGGCGGAGCGAGTCGCGCAGGACGAGGCGATGCGCGATGCACCGTCGTTGCCGGACCTCGGCGTCCTGTTCAGCGACCTGGGCCTGCGCGAGGTGCCGGCGGCCGAGCGCGGTCCCGTCGCGCCCCCCGAGGTCGAGGCCGCGGACGACGACGACGTCGTCGACATCCTCGATGAGGACGACCAGGGCGACTGATCCGACACATGCCCGTTGGCCGGCCAGGTCCCCCGGCCTGGCCGGCCACCTCGGACGCGCTGCCCAGCCGGCGGCTCGCCGGTGCAGGTGGTGCGGTAAACCTGGCGGTCGGACGGACAGCCGCGAGTTCTGGAATGAGGGCCGGTCTCCGGAGGTGGCGGAGACCGGCCCCTGGCGTTCTGACGCGGTCAGGCCTCGTCGAGGAGGCGGATCAGCAGGCCGGTGCGGGGCTTCGGGGTGAAGAGCGTGGACTTGCGGGGCATGCGCTCGCCGGCGCCGGCGACGGCGGTCACACCGGCGACCGGGGTCGGGTTGAGCAGCAGCGCGGTCCCGGTGTCGCCGGCCGCCGCGATCGCCGCGGGAGCGTCATGGAAGTAGTCGACGACGCCGACCTCGTCCGCCAACCCCCAGACGTCGCTGATCAGGGTGAGGTGGGCGACCGTCACGTCGAGACCGCGGAAGGCCGCCGAGCGGTCGGCGGGCAGCGTGCGGGCCAGCGTCTCGGCGTTTGGCTCGGCCAGCAGGAAGGCCTCCCGGCCGTCGGTGATGACGAAGGCATGCCCGGACTGCCCGGCCTTGGCCAGCTCGTCGAGCAGCAGCGCCACGTCCGCGGGGCCGGACGGTGTCGCCGGGCCCAGCCGGCGGACGGTGAACGCGCTCTCGGCGCGGCGGGCGGCTTCGGCCACACCCAGGCCGCGCACGGCCCGGTGGATGGGGTGGACCTGGGGCCCGGAGACAGTCGCGTCGACGAGGAACGTCAGGCCGAAGTCCCACGGGCCGGCGCCGTCGCCGGCCGCGTGCCGTTCGGCCTGATACTGCCGGTAGGTGGCGTAGCGGTGGTGGCCGTCGGCGATGACCGCCCGCCGGGGCAACAGGTCCGCCGCGATCGCGTCGAGGGCCGCGAGGTCGGTGAGTGCCCAGATCCGGTGCGTCACGCCGTCGTCCGTGGTCGCCGACAGCAATGCGGGAGTGGCGACGGTGGCCGCGACGATGCGGCTCGTCTCGCCGCCGCCCTCGTAGAGCAGGAAGATCGGCTCCAGGTTGGCCTCGGTCGCTCGCTGCAGTGACAGCCGGTCAGAGACCGGACCGGCCATGGTGTTCTCGTGCGGCAGGATGATGCCCGCGTCCGGGTCGGCCAGCGCGACCCCGCCGACGAGGCCGCGCTGCACATGGCCGTCCTGCTCCTCCTCGTAGACGTAGAGGGCGGGACGCGGGTCGCGGGCGAGGACCCCGGAGCTCAGCCACGCGGCCAGCGTCTCGGCCGCCCGGGCGTACCGGCTGCCCGGCTCGCCGTCCCGGTCACGCGGCAGGATCAGCCGGACGGCGTTGTGCGGGTCGGCGGCCTCCAGCGCGGCCACACCCGCTTCGTCGATGACGTCGTAGGGCGGCGAGGTCAGCGTGGCCAGGTTCCGCTCGGCACCGGCGGCCGAGGCGAAACGGACGGCCCGGAACGGGGCGAGTACCAGGCCGGGGGGTGTCGGGACGGCGGCGGAGTCGTCAACCATGGCCCGCATCGTAGGGCGGCAGGTGTGCCGCCGGAGCCGGGCAGGCCGCGCCCAGGCCGGGCGGAACCCGCGAAGGGACGTACGCGGCAGGTCTTTGCGGAGACACTGGACGGCAGGCCGGTCGCCGTCGGTTGGGGTCTGCCGGCCTCGGCGGGTCCGCGCCGCGCGGGCCTGACCGGAGCGGCGAGGCCGCCGGCCCGGAGGCCCCGAGGCTCTCGGCCCGGCCGGGCTCGCGGAAAGCAGACGGAGGCGGGTCGGAAGGCCCGGGACTGGACATCACTGGACGTGGGGCACGTGGCGCGCTTCTCGTGCCAGCGGGTCTTTGGAGGTTCCGGAAGTTCCGTCCGAGGGGTTCGGCAGGGCCGCGCGGGCGTTCAGGGCGCTCGGCGGGATGGATGACGGTCGAGCAGGGTGGCGTTGCACGCCTTGGGAGGTGCTGATGTCCGAGCAGTCCGGCGTAGGCGGCGAGCGGCCTGAGGGCGGGGGTGCGCCCGCTGGTGAGGTCTACGACTGGTACACGCGTGGGGTCGCGCTGCACGGCCATGGGAACGCGAACGCGGCGGTCCAGCTGCTCGGGCATGCGGCCGCGGCCGAGCCGGACTCGCGCAGCGTCCGGGAGGCGCTGGCCCGCGCTCAGTTCGACGCCGGCCAGTACGCCGCGGCCCTGGAAACGTTCGCCTGGATCGTCTCCCAGGACCCGACCGACGACTATGCCCAGTTCGGCCTCGGGATGGCCGCGCGGCGCACCGGTGACCTGCGGACCGCGATCGAGCACCTCGCGCTGGCGGCGGCGATGCGTCCCGACATCCAGCACTATGGCCGCGAGCTGCGCGGCGCCCGCGCGCAGAACAACCGGGCCCGCTCGGCCTGAGGCAGGCCACGGGCCGAGGGCAGCAGCCGGCGCAGGCCGGGGGACAAAGTCAGAGGAGACATGGGTTGCCGGGGCACGAGTCGCGGGACTGGGACAGCGTTGGCTCATCGCCGTCGGAAAACGGTGCCGAAACGCACCTGCTGCCACCGCTGTCGGGGACATCGGTCGCCGCGGCGATACGGTTCGACGTCGCCCTGCTCGACCTGGACGGGGTGGTCTACCGAGGCGAGGACGCGGTGCCGCACGCGGCGGAGGCGATCGCCGCGGCTGGGCGCCGGGGAATGCGCAGCGCGTACGTGACCAACAACGCGCTGCGGACCCCCGAGGCCGTCGCGGCGCGGCTGTCCAGCTTCGGGGTGCCGGCGAGCCCCGACGAGGTCATCACCTCGGCGCAGGCGGCCGCGCACCTGCTTGCCGAGCGGCTCGCGCCCGGCGCCGCGGTCCTCGTCGTTGGAGGTGAGGGGCTGCGGGCAGCGGTCCTCGCCGAGGGCCTGCGCCCCGTGAGCTCGGCCGACGACCGGCCCCAGGCGGTCGTCCAGGGGTTCGACCCCGAGCTGACCTACGCGCGGCTGGCGGAAGGCGCGCTCGCGGTGCGGGCGGGCGTGCCGTGGGTGGCCAGCAACGCCGACCTGACCGTCCCGACGGAGCGTGGGATCGCGCCCGGCAACGGCTCCCTCGTCGCGATGATCCGCGCGGCGACCGGCGCCGAGCCGCTGATCGCCGGGAAGCCGGAGCCGGCGATGCACGCCGAGTCGGTGCGCCGGTCGCGCGCGCGGCGGCCGATCATCGTCGGGGACCGGCTGGACACCGACATCGAGGCCGGCACCAGGTCCGGAACCCCGACGCTGCTCGTTCTCACCGGAGTGACCTCCGGGTCGGAGCTGCTGGCCGCCGAGCCGGCGCACCGTCCGACGCTGCTGGCAGCCGACCTGCGGGGCCTGCTGCGCCCGCACCCGGCCGCCGAGGTCCTGCCCGAAGGGGCCGCCCGCTGCGGAGCCTGGACCTGCCACGTCGACTCCGCCGGCACGCTTCGCTGGCGGCAGCTGGCAGCCGGCGGCCCGCCTGACGGCGGACTGGGCCGTGCCGGTCTGGACGATGCCGGTCTCGAGGATGACGGCCTCGAGGATGACGGCCTGGACGCGCTGCGTGCCGCCTGCCTCGCGGCCTGGACCGCCGCAGACGCCGGCCGGGCCGTGCGCCGGCTCGCCGACGACCGCCCGCCCGCCTGCGCCGATATCGGCGGCTGAGCCGTCCCCGCCGCGGTCAGCGCAGGCCGCCCTCAGAGCAGGGAGCGGACCCGCAGCAGGTCACGGAGGCTCGCGTCCACCTTGAGTCGGCCGGTCGCCCACGCGGACCGCACGGACAGCCGGCCCGAGGTGATCGCGATCAGGTCGTCGCTGGACAGGGTGAAGGTGATCTGCGCCGGCCTGGCCTCTTCTGTGAGTTCCCGCAGGGTGCCGCCGCGCAGCTCGGCGGCGAAGCAGGTGCCCAGATCGGGCAGCCGGCACAACAGGGTGCGATCCGGGGTGTGCGGCGAGCGGCCGGACTTCCCCAGCGCCTCGAGGCGGTCGGCGAGGCCGCGCAGGGCGGCCTCGCACTGCTCCCGGTCCGCCACGGCGACAGCCCCTCCCGCGTTCGCGCTCCCCGGCCTGGCGGGCCACGCGGGCCCTGCGCCTCCTTGGGCGCGGGCAGGTACCGGGTCGTCACAAGTTCTAGCCGGTTGTGGGCGACACTAGCTTAGGAGCGGCGGGACGCCGGACCAGACAATCCGAGAGTCGTTCGGAGAGCAGAGCGTCGTCGCGGAGCGCCGCGTTACGTCCTCGCCCGGGCCGGAGCGCCCGGGCATCGACCGCTGGAGGCAGGACAGGTGACCACCGAGCCGGGCACGCCACCGCCGAACCCGGCGACCGGAGTCGACATCGGTTCCGGTGGCGTTGGTTCCGGTGGCGTCGGTACCGGCCCGAGCGGCGACGGCCTGCTGGCGGCGTCCGCCCGGCTCGCCGAGCTGCCCGGTCTTCCGGTCACCGACCACGTCGCCGTGTTCGAGGACGTGCACCGGCTGCTCGCCGGCACGCTTGCCGAGCTCGACGCCGCCGACGGCCCCGAGGCTCCGGCGGGCGGCAGGGCACCGGGAGGCGCGGCACCGGCACGCACGGCAGCTGGAGCCCCGGCATCGCCCCGACCCGGTCCGTCGGCGTCCCAACCGCGCGCCCCCTGGGCGGGCGGCGGGCCGAGGCCAGGCGCGCCGCGCCCTGGGCCGGGCGGCCCGAGATGAGCGGGACGGAGCGCCGGCCGTGACGACGCGCAGGAGGCGCCTCGACGGCGAGCTGGTCCGCCGCGGCCTTGCCCGCTCCCGGGAACAGGCCGTCGAGGCGATCACCGCCGGCCGGGTCCTCGTCACCGGGCGGGTCGCCACCAAGCCGGCGACCGTCGTCGACGTCAACACCTCCATCGCGCTGAGGCGCGGCGACGACCCTGGCTACGCCTCGCGTGGCGCTCACAAGCTGCTCGGCGCGTTCGCCGCCTTCGGTGTCCCGCCGCTCCCGGCGGGGCCCGGCCAGCCGGCCGAGCCCGCGCTGCCGGCGGGAGCCGGTGGCCCCCGGCTGCGGGTCGCCGGGCGCCGCGCCATGGACGTGGGAGCTTCGACGGGAGGATTCACCGACGTGCTGCTGCGGGCGGGGGCCGCGAGTGTCGTCGCCGTGGACGTTGGCTACGGCCAGCTCGACTGGCGGCTGCGCTCCGACCCGAGGGTCCGGGTGCTCGACCGGACCAACGCGAGGAACCTGACGCCCGAAGCGATCGGCGAGCCTGTCGACCTGATCGTCGGTGATCTTTCGTTCATCTCGCTCCGGCTGGTGCTTCCGGCGCTGACCGCCTGCGCGGCCGATGGCGCGGACCTCGTGCTGCTCGTCAAGCCGCAGTTCGAGGTGGGCCGCGAGCGGCTCGGCTCCGGCGGCGTCGTCCGCGACGTCACGTTGCACGCGGCCGCCGTCGAGGACGTCGCCCGCGCCGCCGCCGAGCTGGGGCTCGGTGTGCGCGGGGTCGTCGCCAGCCCGCTGCCCGGGCCGGCGGGCAACGTCGAGTACCTGTTGTGGCTCGCGGCCGGCGCCGCGCCGCTGGCCGCCGCGGACCTGGCCGCGGCCATCGCGGCCGGCCCGGCGGGAGGCACACTGAGCAAGGACGGCGCCCGCGCGGCGGCGGGGGCCCACGAGGCCGATCCGGCACCAGGAAGCACCGCACCAGGAAGCACCTCACCAGACAGCACGGCACCGGACAGCACGGTGCCAGACAGGGCGGTGCGGCGATGAGCAGGGAGATCCTGGTACTCACCCACCCGCGCCGGGAGGGCATGGCCCGGCGCGCCCGCTGGGTGCTCGACCGGCTGGCGGCGGCCGGGATCGCCCCGCGGATGCTGGCCGACGAGGCCGAGCTGCTGCGCCTCGGCGGGGTGAACACGGTGCCGCGCGACGACGACGCGGCGGTCGGGGTCGAGCTCGTGCTGGTGCTCGGCGGCGACGGCACCCTGCTGCGCGGCGCGGAGCTGGCCCGCTCGGCCGACATCCCGCTGCTCGGCGTCAACCTCGGGCATGTCGGCTTCCTCGCCGAGGCCGAGCCGGACGCCATGGAGGCGACCGTCGACGCGGTGATCCGCAAGGAGTACCGGGTCGAGGAGCGGATGACCGTCGACATCACGGTCCGGCTGCGCGGCGAGGCCGTCCACACGGGCTGGGCGCTCAACGAGATGTCTCTGGAGAAGGCGGAGCGCGCCAAGATGCTGGAGTGCGTGCTCGGCATCGACGGGCGCCCGCTGTCGCGGTGGGGCTGCGACGGCGTGATCTGCTCGACGCCGACCGGCTCCACCGCCTACGCCTTCTCGGTGGGCGGGCCGGTGATGTGGCCGGGGGTCGACGCGCTGCTGGTCGCCCCGATCAGCGCGCACGCGCTGTTCGCCAGGCCGCTGGTGCTCGCCCCCACCTCGACCGTCGCCATCGAGGTACTGGAGCCGGTGCCGGCGGTGCTCTACTGCGACGGCCGCCGCGCGGCGCCCGTGGCGCCGCACTCCCGCGTCGACGTTGGCCGCGGCAAGCGCCCGGTGCGCCTCGCCGTCGTGCACACCCGGCCGTTCACGGACCGGCTGGTCGCCAAGTTCCACCTGCCCGTCGAGGGCTGGCGTGGCCGCGCGGCGCGCGAGAACGGCTTCGCCGACCCGATCGACGGCTTCACGGTCGACGACCCGCCGGCGAACTGAGCCGCCCGGGCGGCCCGCTCGGGCCTGCTGGCGTGGGGTGACACGCCGGGAAGCCCGCCCGAGATGTCCGCTGCTTCCGGGTGTCCTACCCATGCCCTAGAGTTCGGGGCGTGCTCGAGGAGATTCGGCTGCGTGGCCTCGGGGTCATCGACGACGCCGTCCTCGACCTCTCCCCGGGCCTGACGGTGGTCACCGGCGAGACCGGCGCTGGCAAGACGATGATCGTCCAGGGCCTCGGCCTGCTGACCGGCGGCCGGGCCGACTACGGCCTGATCCGCCCCGGCTACGACCGGGCGTTCGTCGAGGCTCGGCTCGTCGTCCCGGTGGACTCGCCGACGGCCGCCCGGGTCCGCGATGCCGGCGGCGAGCTCGACGAGGGCGGTGTGCTCGTCGTCGGCCGCACCCTGATCGCCGACGGTCGTTCGCGCGTCCAGGTCGGCGGCCGCTCCGCACCGGCGAGCCTGCTCGCGGAGCTCGCCGAGGACCTCGTCGCCGTGCACGGCCAGTCCGAGGCCCAGCGGCTGCTGAAGACGTCCACCCAGCGGGCCGCGCTCGACCGGTTCGCCGGCGAGGCGGTGTCCAAGCCGCTGACCCGCTACGGCGAGCGCTACTCCCGGCTCGCCGCCGTGCGGGCGAAGCTCACGGACCTCACCGAGCGTTCCCGGGAGCGGGCCGCCGAGGCGGAGTCGCTGCGGTCACGGCTCGCGGACATCGAACGCGTCGCCCCGGCCGCCGGCGAGGATCTCGCGCTCGACGCCGAGCTGCGCCGGCTGGAACACGCCGAGGCGCTGGTTCGCGCGGCCGAGACGGCGCACGCCGCCCTGATGTCCGACCCGGCGTCCGGCGACGGCTCGCCCGGCGCCGTCGACCTGGTCTCCGCCGCGCGCCGGATGGTGGCCGCCGAGGGCGACCTCGACCCGGCGCTCGCCGAGCTCGGCGCCCGGATTCGCGAGGCCGGCGCCCTGCTCGCCGACGTCGCCGCCGACCTGGCCTCCTACGCCGCCGCGATCGACGCCGACCCGGTGCGCCTGGCGGCCGCGCAGGAACGGCGCGCCGACCTGGCCGCGCTCACCCGCGCGCACGGCACCGACGTCGACGGCGTGCTCGCCTGGACGCAGGAGGCCGGCCGGCGGCTGCTGGAGCTTGACGGCGGCGCGGACTCGGCGGAGGCGCTGAGGGCCGAGCGGGACGCGCTGCTCGACGACCTGGCCGACCTCGCCGGGCAGGTCTCGGCCGCCCGGTCGCGGGCCGCGCACGAGTTCGGCGAGCGGGTCGCCGCCGAACTCGCCGGTCTCGCGATGCCGAGGGCCCGCGTGGTCGCCGTCGTCGCCCAGCGGGACGACCCGGATGGCCTCGCGATGTTCGGCCGGAAGGTCGCGTTCGGCCCGAGCGGCGTCGACGACGTCGAGCTGCGCCTGGTGCCGCACCCCGGCGCCCCGGCCAGGCCGGTGCACAAGGGCGCGTCCGGCGGCGAGCTGTCCCGCGTGATGCTCGCGATCGAGGTCGTGCTGGCCGCCGACGACGTCGGCGTGACGATGGTGTTCGACGAGGTCGACGCCGGGGTCGGCGGCCGGGCCGCCGTCGAGATCGGCCGGCGGCTCGCGAGGCTCGCCCGCACCCACCAGGTCATCTGCATCACCCACCTGCCGCAGGTGGCCGCGTTCGCCGACCGGCACCTGGTCGTCTCGAAGGCGTCCGACGGCTCGGTCACCCGCAGCGGCGTCACGGCCCTCGACGCCGCCGGCCGGGTCCGCGAGCTGTCCCGGATGCTCGCCGGCCAGGAGGACTCCACCCTGGCGCGCGGCCACGCGGAGGAGCTCCTCGCCGCGGCGGCCGCCGACAAGGCGACCCGCTGACGGCGCGAACCCGCAGGCCGGGCGCCTACCGGGACGTAGCCCACGTCGCCGGGCCCGGAGGATAGCGCGGGAGCGTGTTACTGTGAAGTCCCGTGGACCAGGCGGGGGCGGCCCGCTGGACCTTGGTTGGCAGCCCGCCCTGGGCAGAGCGCAGGGCTTGGGCACCAGGACCACGGGAGTGTGTGTGGCGCAGGCACGCAGCAGTAAACACATCTTCGTCACCGGTGGGGTGGCCTCCAGCCTCGGCAAGGGGCTGACGGCGTCCAGCCTCGGCCGGCTGCTCAAGGCCCGAGGCCTGCGGGTGACCATGCAGAAGCTGGACCCGTACCTCAACGTCGACCCGGGCACGATGGACCCGTTCCAGCACGGCGAGGTCTTCGTCACGGACGACGGCGCCGAGACCGACCTGGACGTCGGTCACTACGAGCGCTTCCTCGACGTCGACCTCGACGGCAGCGCCAACGTGACCACCGGGCAGGTGTACTCGGCCGTCATCGCGCGGGAGCGGCGCGGCGACTACAGGGGCCAGACCGTGCAGGTCGTCCCGCACATCACCGACGAGATCAAGGACCGGATCCGCCGGCTGGCGACCCCCGACGTCGACGTGGTGATCACCGAGGTCGGCGGCACCGTCGGCGACATCGAGTCGCTGCCGTACCTGGAGGCGATCCGTCAGGTCCGCCACGAGGTCGGCCGGGACAACGCGCTGACCGTGCACGTCAGCCTGGTGCCGTATCTCGCGCCGTCCGGTGAGCTGAAGACCAAGCCCACCCAGCACTCCGTCGCCGCGCTGCGCAGCATCGGCCTGCAGCCGGACGCGCTGGTCTGCCGCTCGGACCGACCGCTGCCACAGGCGCTGAAGTCGAAGATCGCGCTGATGTGCGACGTCGACGACGAGGCCGTGGTCGGCGCGCCGGACGCGTCGTCTATCTACATGATCCCGAAGGTGCTGCACCAGGAGGGCCTGGACGCCTACGTCGTGCGCCGCCTGGGCCTGTCGTTCCGGGACGTCGACTGGACCGAGTGGGACACGCTGCTGCGCCGGGTCAACCAGCCCACCCATCGGATCACCGTCGCGCTGGTCGGCAAGTACATCGACCTCCCGGACGCCTACCTGTCCGTCACGGAGGCGGTGCGCGCCGGCGGGTTCGCCGTCGACGCCGGGGTCGACGTCCGCTGGGTCGCCTCGGACGAGTGCTCGTCGCCGGAGACCACCGCGGCGCTGCTCGACGGCGTCGACGCGATGATCATCCCGGGTGGCTTCGGTGTCCGCGGCATCGACGGCAAGATCAACGCGCTGCGGCACGCGCGCGAGCACGGCGTCCCCACGCTCGGGATCTGCCTCGGCCTGCAGTGCATGGTGATCGAGGCAGCCCGCTCGCTCGCCGGCCTGACGGGCGCCGACTCGACCGAGTTCGCTCCGGAGACCCCGCACCCGGTGATCTCCACCATGGCCGACCAGCTGGACGTCGTCGCCGGCAAGCGTGACCTGGGCGGCACCATGCGCCTCGGCCTCTACCCGTGCAAGCTCGGGCCCGGGACGGTGGCCCGCCGCGAGTACGGCGCCCCCGAGGTACCCGAGCGCCACCGCCATCGCTACGAGGTCAACAACGACTACCGCGACCGGCTGTCCGCGGCGGGCCTGGTGTTCTCCGGCACCTCGCCGGACGGTCGGCTGGTGGAGGTCGTCGAGCTGCGCCCGGACGTGCACCCGTTCTACGTCGGCACCCAGGCACATCCCGAGTTCCGCTCCCGGCCGACCCGGGCGCACCCGCTGTTCCGCGGGCTGGCCTCCGCGGCTGTCGCCTACGCTGATCGCCGCCGGGGCGTGCTCCCCGTCGACCTCCCGACCTCCGGGATCGGCGGATCCGATCTTGGCGGCACCCCGGGCCCGTCGGCCGCGGGCGAGCTGGGCGACGGTGCCGCGCTGGTGACTTCATGACCCGGATCTCCCCGGCCGGCGGGCCGGGCCGAAGTGGGCCCACCGGGCCGGGCGGCCGGCCGGTGGGGCACACCTACGAGGTGGCCGAGAGCACCACGCCGTACCAGGGAAGGATCATCTCGATCCGCCGCGACCTCGTCCGGATGCCCGACGGCGACGTCGCCCAGCGGGACGTCGTCGTGCACCCGGGCGCCGTCGGTGTGGTCGCGCTCGACGACGCCGAGCGGGTCGTCATGGTGTATCAGTACCGGCATCCGGTCCGCGGGCCGCTGTGGGAGCTGCCGGCGGGGATCCTCGACCTGCCCGGCGAGGCGGCGTCCCTCGCCGCCGCCCGGGAGCTCGCCGAGGAGGCCGCGCTTCGTGCCGAGCACTGGTCGGTGCTGGCCGACGTCTGGGCGTCGCCGGGCATGACCGACGAGGCGTTCCGGGTGTTCCTCGCTCAGGGCCTCTCCGAGATCCCGCTCGCCGAGCGGTACGTCCCGGTGCACGAGGAGGCGGAGATGACCGTGGCACGGGTGCCGCTGGACGAGGCGGTCACCCGGGTGCTCGACGGGGACATCTCCAACGCGATGGCCGTCGTCGGCATCCTCGCCGCGGCGCGGGCCCGGGACATCGGCTTCGCCAGCCTGCGCCCGCCGGACTCCCCCTGGGGCGCCCGACCCCGCAACCAGGGCTGACGCCGGGTCTCGCCCGAGTCATCCCACGGTTCTCATCGTCACGCGGCCATGGCATCGACCCGTAGGCCAAGCGACCCCGGCCTACTTCGCCCAGCCCCGGATCACGTTGGCGAGGGCGCTGCGCGCCCGAGCCGGCGGAGCGCCCCGCGGGCGCTCCGCCCGCTTCCGGGCGACCGCCCTAGGAGTTGCCGGTCAGTACCCCGGTGGCCTCGTCGACGACCACCGGAGCCGTCGCCACGAGGGTCACCGGGGCCAGCGGGAACGCCTGCGCGACCCCGGGGACGGTGAACGTGGCGTCCCAGGTGACCGTCAGCGTGATCTGGTAGGTGCCGGGCCGCTTGTACTGGTGGTCGACGTACGCGTCCGGGAAGTCCCGGGGCGAGATCGCCGGGTCGTAGGGGCGGCCCGGCGCGTTCGGCCCGGTCGCGCCGTCGCCGAACTCCCAGCGATACGTCGGGATGGCGCTGATCGTGGCGAGCACCGGCTCGTTGACGTTGAACGCGAACGCCGGCGGCACCTGGGTGTAGACGATGGTCTGCAGCCCGGTGACGCTGTGGCCGTTCGGCTGGATGGTCAATGTCGGTCTCGGCAGCAGCTGGTCGCGCAGGTAGTCGGCCAGCCGGGTCTGGACGTCCGCGAGCGGGATGCCGTTCGCCGGATCGGCGAGCCAGGTCTGACAGCCCGCGATGGCCCGGTCGTAGGCGGCGGCCTCCTGTGGCGTCATGTCCGGGCTCGGGCCGACGGACAGCAGCAGATCGCAGACCGCCGCCGGGTCCGGCGGGCAGGAGGCGCCGCAGCTGGTCGCGCCCGCGACCGGCCCGTCGCCGAGCGCGACGCGGGTCAGCTCGCCGCCCTGGTAGCGATACTGGTAGCCGTTGTCCGTCGCCCGGGTGTCGCAGGTCGCCCACTGCGGGCCGCCGCACGGCACCGGAGCGGCCGACGCGCTCCCGGCCGGCCAGGTCAGGGCGAGCACGGCGCCCACCAGCGCCAACAGCGCGAACCGCGTCGCCACGCCCGGCCTGCTCGCTCGTCTCGACCCCGTCACGGCTGCCTCCGGGCGTAGCGGATGGTCTGGATGCGCCAGCCGGCGTCGCTGCGGGCGAGCTCCGCTGTGCCGGCGCGCGCCGGGGCGCCCGGCGCCTGGCCGGCGGGGCGGCCAGCGGGGTCGACGAGGCCGACGGTACTCGTCGTGACGTCGAACGTGACCGCGCAGGCGAGGCCTTGGCGGGGCAGCGCGGCGATGGCGCTGATGGCGTATGGGTCGGCGGCGGCCCGCAGGCCGCGCTGCTGCAGGTCGCGGGTCACCCCTACGTCCAGCGCGCACGCCTGGCAGCCCGGCAGCGTCAGCGCCCCCACCGCCGCGACCCGGCCCGCCCGGCTGGCCGCATTGATCTCCCGGAAGTAGGCGGTGACGACCCCCGCGGCGGCCTCCTGGGAGTCGTTGACCGGCGGCGGCGTGCCCTGGCCCGAGCCGGCGGCCGACGGGCCGGCCGAGGCCGTCACCGAGCCGGAGCCCGCGGCCGGGGGCGTGCCGCCGCTCGTGGAGCCGGTCACGGGAGCGTCCCCACGCGCGGGAGCGGCTGCTCCCGCCGGCCTGGCGCCACCACAGCCCCCAAGGGCGATGGCCAGCGCGACGGCGACGGCGGCGATTCGAGCGACGGCGGCGAACCGGGTGGTTACGGCAGCCCGGGCGACCGCGGGGCGACCGGGCCAGGGCGCGACGGGTCCGCGCGGCTCGTTGTCGTTGGTCATGCTGTGCCGCCTCGCCGGGTGCGGCCCGCGTCAGGGCAGGACTGAGGACTCCGACCTGGGTAGACGGCGCGGGCGGCCCGCGGGTTGTACCCGGCCGGAACGCCACGGCGATTTCGGGCCCCGATGGTCATGGAAAACCGGACCTGTGCGGCGTAACGTGACGAGGCGGATTCGTTCCGCACAAGCGGTCAGAGTAGCGCCACTGCGGCGCCCGGTGGGCGGTGCTTCACGAAGAACCGTCGGCGGTAGGTCCTACTATTCGGGTTGATGATGAACGCGCCGGTGTGCCACGGGGATCTGTCTCGCGAGGACCTGTCTCGCGCGGGGGAACGACGGTGGGCTTGACCACTGGGCGAGCCTCGGGCGAGGCCCGGCCGCCCGGCGTGGCCCTTTCGCCGGGCGCCGCCGGCGCGGCGGACGCGGGCGAGTTGGTCGCCCGTTACCTGGGTCACCTGGCGGGGGAGCGCGGCCTTGCCCGCAACTCCGTCCTCGCCTACGGGCGGGACCTGCGTCGTTACCACGAGTATTTGACGGGCCGGGGCCTGCGCTCGCTCGCCGACGTCGACGAGGCCACCCTCGCCGCCTTCGCCGCCGCGCTGCGCGGCGGCGACAAGTGCCACCAACCGCTCGCCGCGGCGTCGGTCGCCCGGATGCTCGTGGCCGTCCGGTCGCTGCACCGGTTCGCCCAGCGCGAGGGCGCGCTCGTCGAGGACGTCGCCCAGCCGGTCCGCCTGCCGACGCCGCCGCGGCGACTGCCGAAGGCGCTGAGCGTCGATGAGGTGCTCGCGGTGCTCGCCGCCGCCGGCGGGGTCTCGCCGGGCGGTGACCGCCCCACCGCGGCCGCCGAGGACCTTGTGGACCTGGACGCGGCCGGCTCGGCCGACCTGGTGCGCCGGCTGCGGTCCTCGGCGTTGCTCGAACTGCTCTACGGCACCGGCGCGCGGATCTCCGAGGCGGTCGGCCTTGACCTCGAGGACCTCGACCTGAACGACACGGGCGCGTCGGTGCGGCTGCGCGGCGCGGGCGGCCGCGATCGGGTGGTGCCGCTCGGCCGGTACGCGGTGACGTCGCTGTCGGCGTACCTGGGCCGTGGACGGCCGGCGCTCCAGGCCGCCGAGTCCGGCCCGGCGGTGTTTCTCTCCCGCCGCGGTGGGCGGCTGTCCCGGCAGAGCGCCTGGTCCGCGCTGCGCGCCGCTGCCGCGGCCGCCGGCCTCGAAGGGGTGTCGCCGCACGTGCTGCGGCACTCGTTCGCGATGCACCTGCTCGACGGCGGCGCGGACGTCCGTGTCGTGCAGGAACTCCTCGGGCACGCGTCGGTCCGCACAACACAGCTCTACACCCTGGCGACCGCGGACCGCCTGCGCGAGGTGCTCGCGGCGACCCACCCCCGGGCCCTGGACGCGGCCGAGCCGCTGTCGGCGGGCATGCCATCTGGCGGTGGCCTCGGCAGGGGTTTGCTGCCACCGCAGCCGGATCCGGACCGTTTCGAACCGGGACCGGCCGTGGCTGGCACGGCCGGTATGCCCGCGGCCCTGCGCCCTGGGCGGCGCTGAGAGCCAGCCAGCCCTGGGCGGGGAAGCGAGCGGCGGGGCCGGAGGTCAGGCCGGCGAGTACGGGCCGAGGCTCGGCATGCCGTTGGCCGCCTGCGGTGCCTGGACACCGACACCCGGCGGGCCGCTGCGCTCGGCGAGGGTCTCGCCGACCTTCCGCGCGATCGCCTCCATCAGGCGCAGCGCCTGCGGCAGCGACAGGTTGAGCACCACTTCGCTGTCGTTCGTCATCGCGAAACGAACCGACACGTCCGCCATTGCCCGACCTCTCCCGCCTGCCCCCGAAGTCCCACTCGACCTCGAAGATCCTGTTGATGGTAGTCGACCCGAACGGTAAGGCCCATCCTCGCCCGCGGCACGCGGGGGGTTGGATGCGCTACGCGGAGCGTTACGCACCGTCACCTCATGGCTGCCAGGGGTTGTTCGGGTCGACGAATAAGCGATCGTCACGGACTGTCACTCCTTTGCGCGGCGGAACCGGGCTGCCGGGAACCGAGCTGCCGGTCGTGGCGAGACGCGCTCGACTCGCGCGAAAGAATGAGCCTGGTCCTGGTGAAACGGAAAAGGCTCATTGCCGTTCATCGGCGTAGCTGTCGTGTTGATCCTGCTATGTTCCCTCATCGGACTTTGTCACCGGCAGGCGGGTCGGACCGCGAGCCAGGGCGGCTGCCGGCCGGCGCCACCCTGCCGCTGCCCGCTGTTGCCGGTGTGGTGCTCGGCCGCTGTTGCCGCTGTGGTGCTCGGCCGCTCTTGCCGCTGTGGTGTTCAGCGGCGGTTCGCGCGTGGGCTGGGCAGGTCGGGCACGATGGGTTCGTGACTGCTTCCGAAGACGTGTCCTCTCTGACCATCGGCATCCTGGGCGGCTCCGGGCCGCAAGGCGGCGGCCTGGCGATCCGGTTCGCGGCCGCGGGCCACAAGGTGGTCATTGGCTCCCGGTCCGCCGAGCGGGGCGCCGAGGCGGCGGCCAAGCTGTCCGCCCCGGGTCGGACCGTGGACGGCACCGACAACGCGGGCGCGGCCGAGCAGGCCGACGTCGTGATCGTCGCGGTGCCATGGGAGGGCCACGGCGAGCTGCTCGCGACTCTGCGCAAGGAGCTCGCCGGCAAGATCGTGATCGACTGTGTGAACCCGCTGGGCTTCGACAAGGGCGGTGCCTACCCGCTGCCCGTCGAGGAGGGCAGTGCGGCGCAGCAGGCCGCCGCCCTGCTGCCCGACAGCACGGTCACGGCCGCTTTCCACCACGTCTCGGCGGTGCTGCTCGCCGACGAGTCGATCGCCGAGGTCGACACCGACATCCTGGTGCTCGGCGACGACCGCTCGGCCACCGACCTGGTCGCGGCGCTGGCCGAGCGCATCCCCGGCATGCGCGGCATCTACGCCGGAAAGCTGCGCAACGCCGGTCAGGTCGAGGCTTTCACCGCGAACCTCATCTCCATGAACCGCCGCTACAAGGCGCACGCGGGCATCCGCATCACCGACGTCCCCCACGTCGAGCCCGCCTGAGGGCTGGCGGACGGCTCGCGCCGCGCCCGGATGGAGCGAACCATGAAACAGCCTGACGACCTGGGGCTTCCGGTCGCGGTGCCGGCCCGGGTCGAGCGGGTCGTGTCGCTGGTGCCGAGCCTGACCGAGTCGATCGCCGTCACCGCCCCGGGGCTGCTCGTCGGCGCGACGGACTGGTGCACCCATCCGAGTGACCTCGGTGTCACCCGGATCCGGGGCACCAAGAACCCGGACCTCGACGCGATCGTCAGGCTGGCCCCCGACCTCGTCGTCGCCAACGCGGAGGAGAACCGGGAGCCGGACCTGGCCGCGCTGCGCGCCGCGGGTCTCGCGGTCTGGGTCACGTCTCCCACGACGGTCCCCGGGGCGCTGGACAGTCTGGACCGGCTGCTGCGGCTCGGCTGCCGGCTGCCGAGGCCCGGCTGGCTGGACGCCGCCGCCGCGGTCTGGCGGCCGCCGCACCTGGGCGCGCGGCGGCGCGCGGTCGTCCCGGTCTGGCGCCGGCCCTGGATGGCCGTCGGCCGGGACACCTTCACCGGGGATGTCCTCGCCCGCCTGGGTGTCGACAACGTGCTCGCCAGCCATGCCGAGCGCTATCCGCGGATCACGATCGCGGACCTGCCGGCGCACGACCTGGTCGTGCTGCCCGATGAGCCCTACGCCTTCAGCCCGGCCGACGGCCCCGAGGCGTTCACCGCCCCGGCCGCCTGCGTCTCCGGCCGTCACCTCACCTGGTACGGCCCGTCGCTGGCGGAGGCTCGCGACGTCCTGCGGGGACAGCTCGCCGCCTGACAGTGAGGATGTGCGTGAGCCCCGCACCCGCGAAAAGCTCACCCCGCCGGCGGGACCGGCGGGGTGAGCGGCGATCCGGCCACGTCCGGGGTCCGGTCGTGAACCTGACCGGCCGTGGGTCCAGCTACCCGGGTCTAGTCGTACGAGTACTCGACGGTCGGGTAGTGGCCGTCGCGAACGTCGGCGACATAGGCGCGGGCAGCGTTGCGCAGCGGTGTCCGCAGGTCGGCGAACCGGCGGACGAACCGGGGCGCGCGGCCACTGGTGAGGCCGGCCATGTCCTGCCAGACAAGTACCTGAGCGTCGCAGTCGACCCCGGCGCCGATCCCGACCGTCGGGATCGTCAGCGCCTTGCTGATCCGGGCGGCGACGTCCGACGGGACGACCTCCAGGACCACGGCGAAGGCCCCGGCCGCCTCCAGGGCGAGGGCGTCGGCGAGCAGGGCGGCGCCGGCATCCTCCCGGCCCTGCACCCGGTAACCGCCGATGGTGTTGATGCTCTGCGGCGTCAGGCCCAGGTGGCCCATGACCGGGACTCCGGCCGAGACGAGCAGCTCGATCTGCGGGGCGACCCGGGCGCCGCCCTCCAGCTTGACCGCCTGCGCGCCGCCGTCCTTCAGGAAACGCGTCGCGGTCTCCATCGCCTGCGCCGGGCTCGCCTGGTAGGAGCCGAACGGCAGGTCGGCGACGACCATCGCGTGCGGCGCGCCGCGCACGACCGCGCGGACCAGCGGCAGCAACTCGTCGACGCTGACCGGGACGGTCGTGTCGTAGCCGTAGACGACGTTGGCGGCCGAGTCACCGACCAGCAGGACCGGCACCTCGGCCTCGTCGAAGACCGAGGCGGTCGTGTAGTCGTAGGCGGTCAGCATCGCCCACTTCTCGTGCCGGTCCTTCCAGGCCGCCAGGTCACGTACCGTGGTGCGCCGGCGCGGACGCGGCGCCGGCACGGTGGCGGTGAGCGTGGGGGTGGTGGGACTCACGGCGGCGGTGTCAGTGGGCGCCCCGTACAGGGTCGCCATCTCGGGATCGGGCGCGGAGCTCGGGTGGCCCTGGACTGTGGGGTGGCTGGCTGCGGAGCTGCTCATGGAGACTCCTTGGTGTCCGTCCGGGCGCGTGGGGCGTCCCGGCGTCGGTGCCATGCTGCCACCGTCCCTGCGTCGGCCGAAAGTGTTGCCGGGTCACATCGGCCCGCTCGGGCGGTTGCCAGGTCGGCATGCGCCGCCCGCTGACCTGCGCATATTCCCCGTGGGTCCCCGCGTCAACCGGATGCGCCTCCCGAGCCGGCCCCGTACGCTTCGATCTTGAAACAATGATGGCGTCCGATCCGAATGCCCAGGGCGGGAGCGTGCGCGCGGCGCGGCGGGGATCGCGCCGGCCGTGGACGCTGGCCAGGGAGGAGAGACCGGTGCCTGTGAGCGCCAGCCGGGGGGCCGTCCGGCGACGAGCGACGGGCGCGCGCCGGTGACGACCGCGGAGCTGGGGCGGCCGGGGCGCGGCCGGTCCGACCGGCCGCCGTCCGGAGTCCGGCCACCCGGGCGGCCGCGG
>Ga0068859_100001484_pt1 | contig 23877 bp, 21 predicted proteins | sample KBSSwiS22_FD_66585 | JGI IMG/M metagenome (GOLD analysis project Ga0068859, IMG submission 66585) | Switchgrass rhizosphere microbial communities from Kellogg Biological Station, Michigan, USA - KBS Switchgrass S2-2 | ecosystem: Host-associated > Plants > Roots > Rhizosphere > Soil ...
AGGTACTCGTGCAGCTTCGGCATTTTCGCATCAAGCTCGGAATTCGCAATCATGTCGATAATACGGCCGTGTTCCATCACGTAGTGGCGGTCGGCGACGGTCGCGGCAAAGTGGAAGTTCTGCTCCACCAGCAGGATCGTGAAGCCCCGGGCCTTCAGCTGGCCAATCGTACGGCCGATCTGCTGGACGATCACGGGGGCCAGGCCCTCGGTCGGCTCGTCGAGCAGCAGCAGGTGCGCACCGGTGCGCAGGATGCGGCCGATCGCCAGCATCTGCTGCTCGCCACCGGAAAGCTTCGTGCCCTGGCTTGCGCGCCGCTCGGCGAGGTTGGGAAACAGCTGGTAGATCTGCTCGACCGCAAGGCCGCCGTCCCGCACCTTCGGCGGCAACAGCAGGTTCTCCTCGACGCTCAAGCTCGAGAAGATACCGCGCTCCTCGGGGCACCAGGCGATACCCAGTCGCGCGATGCGGTTCGACGCCATGTTCACCGTCTGCCGATTGTCGAACAGGATCGAGCCCACGCGCCTCGGTACCACTCCCATGATCGCCTTGAGCGTCGTCGTCTTGCCGGCGCCGTTGCGCCCGAGCAAGGTCACGACCTCGCCCTGCGCGACGTCGAAGCTGACGCCGTGCAGGATATGCGACTCGCCGTACCAAGCCTGCAGGTCGCGCACCGCAAGCAGAGGCGCGGTGGCTTCTCTCGGACGCAGTGCCGCTTCAGCCATGAACACCGCCGAGATAGGCTTCGATGACCGCCGGATTCTTCGACACCGACGTGTAATCGCCCTTGGCCAGCACCTCGCCACGGGCGAGCACGGTGATGTGATCCGATAGATTCGAGACCACCGACAGGTTATGCTCGACCATCAGCACCGTCCGGTTGGCGGAGACCTTCCGGATCAGCGCGGCAATGCGATCGACGTCCTCGTGCGTCATGCCGGCCGTCGGCTCGTCCAGCAGCAGCATTTCGGGATCGAGCGCCAGCGTTGTGGCTATCTCGAGCGCGCGCTTCCTGCCATACGGCAGCTCGACAGCAGTCTGGTTTTCGAATTTTTCCAACCCGACGGCATGAATCAATTCTCGAGCACGTGCGTCGTGCTCGCGTAGCACGCGCTCGGAGCGCCAGAAATCGAGCGAGCGGCCGCGCTTTCTCTGCAACGCGACTCGCACGTTTTCACGCACCGTCAAATGGGGAAATACCGCCGAGATCTGAAACGAGCGGACCAGTCCCATCCGCGCTATCGCGGCCGGCCGCGACCCGGTGATCTCCGCGCCCTTGTAAAAAATCTGGCCGCGCGTTGGCGTCAGGAAATGGGTCAGCAGGTTGAAGCAGGTGGTCTTGCCGGCTCCGTTGGGTCCGATCAGCGCGTGTATCGTCCCGCGTCGCACTTGCAGATCGACGCCATTGACGGCCACAAAACCCTTGAACTCCTTGGTCAGTCCGCGAGTTTCGAGAATGATGTCTTCGGCCATCCGCTGTCCGGCCACACGGACTGCCCGGACTCCCCCTTCGACGTGTCGGGCGATTATCCGGGCCTCGCTGCTGCTTGGCAATCGAAACCCGGCGACGGCGACCGAATCCTTCGCCTCGCGCTAAAGCGCGGTCAGTCGTCCCAGCGCGGCTTGCGTTTACCGACGAAAGCCGAAACGCCTTCCTGCGCGTCCTGGCCCAGCATGTTCCGCGTGATGACCTCGCTGGCATGCGCATAAGCCTCAACGAGGTTCTGCTCCAGCTGCCGGTAGAAGAATTTCTTGCCGTCGGCGAGCACCCGGCGGGGCTTGCCGATCAGCACCTGCGCCAGGGCGGCGACTTCGGCATCGAGCTTGTCGGGCGGTGCGACGCGATTGACCAGGCCCCAGGCGAGCGCCGTGGGCGCATCGATGAACTCACCGGTCATCACCATCTCGAATGCGCGCTTGACGGCGATGTTGCGCGACACCGGCACGCCCGGCGTCGCGCAGAAAAGCCCGAAATCGATCCCGGAGGTGGCGAATCGGGCATCGGCGGCGGCAACCGCCATATCGGACGCGGCCACCAGCTGGCAACCGGCGGCCGTCGCGATGCCGTGCACCCTTGCGATGACCGGCTGCGGCAAGCGACGCAAGGTGAGCATCACCTCGCAGCAGCTCCGGAACAGGTCGCCGATGAACTCCTCGGTCGAGTTCGCCAGCATCTCCTTCAGGTCATGGCCCGGGGAGAACGCGCGACCGGCGCCGGCGAGCACGACGATGCGCACCGAGTCGTCCTGCCCGATCGCATCGAGCGCGATCTGCAGCTCGCCCAGCATCGCGCGGTTGATGGCGTTGTACTGCGCCGGCCGGTTCAGCGTGAGCGTGGCCACGCCGCCGGCGTCCGCGCGCAGCAGCGTCGCCTCGGCCGCGGATTCGAACGGAGGAGAGTTCATCGCAGCCTACTCGATCGCGCTGGTCGAGCGGACGCGCTCGCGCAGCACGAATTTCTGGATCTTGCCGGTCGACGTCTTGGGTAGCTCGCCGAAGATCACGCGCTTCGGCGCCTTGAAACGCGCCAGAAGGGTGCGGCAATGCTCGATCAACTCGGCCTCGGTGACCACCGCGCCGGCCTTGATCTCGACGAACGCACACGGCGCCTCGCCCCACTTCGGATCGGGCTGAGCGACCACGGCGGCGCCGAGCACGGCCGGGTGTCGATACAGCGCGTCCTCGACCTCGATCGAGCTGATGTTCTCGCCGCCCGAGATGATGACGTCCTTCGAGCGGTCCTTGATCTTGGCGTAACCGTCCGCCTGGAGCACCGCGAGATCGCCGGAGTGGAACCAGCCGCCGGCGAACGCTTCTTCGGTGGCGGCGGCGTTCTTCAGGTAGCCCTTCATCGTGATATTGCCGCGGAACATGATCTCGCCCATCGTTTCGCCATCGCGCGGGACAGCGGTCATCGTCTCGGGATCCATCACGGTCATGCCCTCCTCGCAGGTATAGCGCACGCCCTGGCGGCCGTTGCGCTCGACCTGCGCGCCGACGTCGAGCGCGCTCCACTCCGAATGCTTCGCGCACACCGCAGCCGGTCCATACGTCTCGGTCAGGCCGTAGACGTGCGTGATGTCGAACCCCATCATCTGCATGCCCTCGATCACCGAAGCGGGCGGCGGCGCCGCCGCGACCAGGCAGCTGACCTGTTGCGTGATTCCCTGCTTCCACTCGGCCGGCGCATTGATCAGCATCGCGTGCACGATAGGCGCGCCGCAGTAGTGCGTGACCCGGTGCGCTCGAATCGAATCGAGGATCGGCTTGGCCTCGACCTTGCGCAGGCAGACGTTGGTGCCGGCGTTGGCCGCCATCGTCCAGGCAAAGCACCAGCCGTTGCAATGGAACATCGGCAAGGTCCACAAATAGACCGAATGCCGAGGCATGCCCCAATCGATGATGTTGGACAGCGCATTCAGGTAAGCGCCGCGATGATGATAGACGACGCCCTTCGGATTGCCGGTCGTGCCCGACGTGTAATTGAGCGCGATCGCCGACCATTCATCTGCGGGCAGCTGCCAATCGAAGTCGGGATCCCCGCCTTCGAGGAATGCTTCGTAGTCGAGCTGGCCGAGTCTGGCGCCGCCCGGCCCGATCGGATCGGCGATGTCGATGACCATCGGCTTCTGATCGAGCTTTTGCAGCGCTGCGCCGACGATAGGCGCGAATTCGGTATCGGTCAGCAACACCTTCGCTTCGCCGTGGCCGAGCATGAATGCGATCGCGTCGGCGTCCAGGCGCGTATTGAGCGTATTGAGCACAGCGCCACTCATCGGCACGCCGAAATGCGCCTCGACCATCTCCGGCGTATTCGCCGCCATCACCGCAACCGTCTCGCCGGGGCCAATGCCGGCGCGCGCCAGCGCCGAGGCCAGGCGCCGCGAGCGCGCGTACGTTTCCGCCCAAGTCAGGCGTCGGTCGCCATGGATGACCGCGATCTGCTGCGGATACGTGTAGGCCGTGCGCGCGATCAGCGAGATCGGCGACAGCGGCGCGTAATTGGCGGCGTTCTTGTCGAGGCCGTGCTCGTAAGGGCTGGACTTGGGCATCGCGGATCGTGCGGCGTGTTCTTCGAAGACCGCAGCGACATGGTAACCAATCCATCCGAAAACACAATTGCGAGGGCGGCGCCGGATGCCCTGGGGCTTTGCAGCGAGCGATACCGGCTTGCTCCGGTGCAGCGAATTCACTATGCTGGCCGCTCCCACATTTGCGACAGGCACGGCAAGCGATGGGCCACCGGTTATCGAAAATCGTCACTCGGACCGGCGATGCCGGAACGACGGGCCTCGGCGATGGTTCGCGCGTGGCCAAGGATTCCCCGCGCATCGACGCCATCGGTGCGGTCGACGAGCTCAATTCGAATCTGGGTGTGCTCCTCGCCGAAGATCTCCCGCCAGCGGTCGCCGACTGCCTGACCGATGTGCAGCACGATCTGTTCGATCTGGGCGGTGAGCTGTCGATTCCCGGCTACAACGCGGTGAGCGACGCGCATGTCGAGCGGCTCGAGTCCGCGGTCGAGCGCTTCAACGCCGATTTGAATCCGCTGAAGGAATTCATCCTGCCGGCCGGGACGCGCGCCGCCAGCCTGGCGCATGTCGGGCGCACGGTCTGCCGACGCGCCGAGCGGGCGCTCGTGCGGCTCGCGCAGACCGATGCGGTGGGCGATCCTGCGCGAAAGTATCTGAACCGGCTGTCCGACCTGCTGTTCGTACTGGCGCGTGTGCTCAATCGCAGCGCCGAGCGCGAAGATGTGCTGTGGCGCAAGGATCGCCGCCATGCCGAATGATCATTGCGTCGCGGCGCGGCTGCGCCGCGGCACGCGAGACCGCTGATGGCCGTCGATCCCGCGCAGCAGCTGGAGCGCATTGCGCGCCTGATGGAGCTCCTTGCACGCACGGCGCTGGCCGATCAGACGGCATTCGAACAGCTCTACCGTCTGACCTCACCGCATCTGTATGGGGTCGCGATCCGTATATTGCGTGAATCGGCAGCCGCGGAGGAGGTGCTGCAGGAGAGCTTCGTCAACGTATGGCATCACGCCGGCTCCTACGTCGCGGCCAGGAGCCAGCCTCTGACGTGGCTGACCAGCATCGTGCGCAATCGTTGCCTCGACCGGCTGCGCAAGCACGATGTCGACACGGTAAGCATCGACGATGAGGACCACGCCATGACGATTGCCGATCGAAGCCCGCTGCCGCTGGATCTGCTGCTGAGCGGCGCCGAAGCCGGCGCCGTCAGGCGCTGCGTCGAGGCGCTCGACGCCGGACAGAAACAGGCGATCGCGCTGGCGTTCTATCAGGGCCTGTCGCATTCGGAGCTTGCGCGGCACCTCAAGCAGCCGCTGGGCACGGTCAAATCATGGATCAGGCGCGGATTGGAGCGCCTGAAGGCCTGCCTCGACGGCGCCGGCGTCCAACGCTGAGCGCGAGCGAGACGGACATCGGCCAACCGCGATGAACTACCGGACACCCGAACGCGCCGAGGCGCTGGCTGCGCAATATGTGCTGGGCACGATGTCGGCACGGGCTCGCACCCGCTTCGCCCGTCTGTCGCGCCGCGATCCTGTGCTGGCTGCCGCGATACGCGCCTGGGAGGATCGTCTGTCGCCGCTGGCCGAAAGCGTTGCGCCCGTCGAACCGCCGGCAAGCGTCTGGTCGACCATTCTCGCCCGCATCGATCGCGCCGCCGCCGGATCCACGCCCGAGCGGCGCACGGTCTGGGCAACCGTCAGCCTGTGGCGCGGGCTTGCCCTGGCCGGATTCGCGACGGCGGTCGCCCTGGCGCTGGTGCTGCTGTCGCCGCCACTCGAACGTCCGGCGGCCACACTGGTCGTCGTCCTTGCCGGGCAGGATGCGAAGCCCGCATTGGTGGCCTCGGCGGACCGCAACGGGCGCTTGCTGACGATCAAGGCGGTGGCACCGCTTTCGCCCGGCGCCGATCGATCGTTGCAGCTCTGGGCGCTGCCGGCGACGGGCAACCCGCGCTCGCTGGGCCTCGTCCCGGCGTCCGGCGTCGTGCAGATCGCGCTCCCGGTCGACGCGGGCACGGCGCTGCAGAACATCCCCGCCCTCGCAGTCAGTCTCGAGCCTCGCGGTGGATCGCCCACCGGGCTGCCGACCGGGCCCGTGCTCTATTCCGGGCCGGTCGAACGACTGTATTGATCGGACCGAGGATCGCGGGTCGGCGCTGAAGCGGCGATCAATCCGCTTGCCGCACCCGCTGGTCGATCGCGCCGAAGATCGATTTCCCGGCAGCGTCGTGCATGTCGATGCGCACGCGGTCGCCGAAACGCAGAAACGGCGTGCTGGGCTTGCCGTCGCGCAGCGTTTCCACCGTGCGCTGTTCGGCGATGCAGGCGTAGCCCGCGCCGCCTTGCGCGACCGGGCGGCCAGGCCCACCGTCTTCCCTGTTCGATACCGTGCCCGAGCCGACGATGCTGCCCGCTTCGAGCTCGCGTGTCCGCGCGGCATGCGCGATCAAGGTCGGAAAATCGAACGTCATGTCGACGCCCGCGTTAGGACGGCCGAAAAGCACGTCGTTGACGAAAGTCAGCAGCGGCAGATGAACCTTGCCGTCGCGCCAGGCGGCGCCCAGCTCGTCGGGCGTTGCCGCCACCGGCGAGAACGCCGACGCTGGCTTGCCCTGAAAAAAGCCGAAACCCTTGGCCAGCTCCCCGGGAATCAGATTGCGCAGGCTCACATCGTTGACCAGCATCAGCAAGCGTATCGACGACGCCGCCGCTTGCGGCGTCGTGCCCATAGGCACGTCGCCGGTGACCACCGCGACCTCGGCTTCCATATCGATGCCGAATGCTTCGTCGGCAAAGACAATATCGTCGCGCGGGCCGATGAAGCTGTCGGAACCGCCCTGATACATCAGCGGGTCGGTCCAGAACTCGGCGGGCATCGTTGCACCGCGTGCCTTGCGCACCAGTTCGACATGGTTGACGTACGCAGACGCATCGGCCCACTGGTAGGCGCGGGGCAACGGCGAATGCGCGAGCGCAGGATCGAACGGTATCGCGCCGGTGACCTCGCCCGCGTTCAGCGTCCGGTACGCATCGGCAAGAAGCGCTTGCGTGCCGTCCCAGTCGTCGAGCGCGGCTTGCAGCGTAGGCGCGATTTGGGGCACCGCGACCGCCCGCGAAAGATCGCGCGACACGACGACCAGACGTCCATCGCGGCTGCCGTCCTTGAGCGTGGCGAGCTTCATGCTTCGATCGGCTCGTGGTCAGCCCGCACGCGCGCTACTACCTGCGCCTCAGCAGGTAGCCATCGCCGCGATCTTCCATTTCCCATCCGGCCGCATGCAATTCGGCGCGCAGGCGATCCGCTTCGGCCCATTGCTTGGCCGCGCGTGCGGCAGCGCGGGCCGCGGCCAGCGCATTGACCGCTTCGGGCACAGTCTCGACCGGCGGCCGCCAGGTCTCGAGCCCGAGGCCGAAGATCCGATCGAAGGCGAGCAAGGTCGCCCGCGTCACCGCACGATCGGGAAGATCGCCGCGCAGCAGCTCCCAAGCGATCGCCAGCGCCTTCGGAAGATTCAGGTCATCGTTGACGACGCCGGTGAACCGTTCGAGGTACGACCGCTGCGGCTCGCCGCCGGTGGGCAGCGCGTGCACCGCGCGGCGCATCCGGTCAAGGCCGATGGCCGCCGCGTCGAGCGCATCCCAGGTGAAATTGAGCTGGCTTCGATAGTGCGCGGTCAGGCACAGATAGCGATAGGCCAGCGGGTCGTAACCGCGTTCGATCAACCCCTGGATGCGCAGGAACTCGCCGTCCGACTTCGCCATCTTCGCGTCGTTCGAGAGCAGAAAGTAGCCGTGCATCCAGAAATTGGCGAGCCGCGTTCCGACGCGGGCTTCGGTCTGCGCGATTTCGTTGGTGTGATGGACCGGAATATGGTCCTCGCCGCCGCAATGGATGTCGAAATAGTCGCCCAGGTACTTCTGCGCCATCGCCGAGCATTCGATATGCCATCCGGGAAAGCCGACGCCCCATGGGCTCGGCCATTCCATCTGCCGCTTCTCGCCGGGCGGCGAGAATTTCCACAATGCGAAGTCGGTCGCGCTCTTTTTTTCCCCGAGTTCGACCCGATGGCCTGCATCGAGGCCTGCTCTGTCCAGCCGCGCCAGATAGCCGTAATCAGGCTGCTTGCTGGTGTCGAAGTACACGCCGTCGGACGTGCGGTAGGTATAGCCGTTCTTTTCGATGTCGGCGATGAACTCGATCTGCTCGCCGATGTGATCGGTCGCGCGGCAGAGCACGGTCGGCGGCTCGAGGTTGAGACGCTGCATGTCCTCGACGAATGACGCGGTATAAAGCTCGGCGATTTCCCACGCACTGCGTCCGGTGCGGCGAGCGCCCTTTTCCATCTTGTCTTCGCCGGTGTCGGCGTCGGAAGTCAGATGACCGACGTCGGTGACGTTCATCACGTGACGCACGCGGTAGCCGTTCCATTCGAGCACGCGCTTCAGGATGTCTTCGAACAGGAAGGTGCGAAAGTTGCCGATGTGCTGATAGTCGTAGACGGTCGGCCCGCAGGTGTAAAGCCCGGCCGCGCCGGCCTGCTGCGGCTCGAAGGGCCGCAGGCTCCGTGTGTAGTTGTCATACAGCCGAAGCGATGTCGACATCTTTCATTTCGCAATAAAAAAGCCGCCAGCGGATTCCTGGCGGCTCGTCGTGCCCTGTCCGTCAGTCCGGGCTAGCGCGCGCGGCGGGCCGCGTGAGCATCGCTGCGACAACGCGCACTGAATCGAACCGCAAAGGGGAGATCGGACATGGCGGCCATGGTAGCGAATCGGCGACTCAGCGGCAAGCCGATGCCCGCAAACAGAAGGCAAGTGCGAACGCCTGCGGCCCTCGTTGACGTGGCGAACAGGTAAAATCGCGCTCGCGCCGGCTTCTTGCCGGGACCAAGCCCCGATGCCCGCCCCCATCGACCCCGTTATTCGATCGCCCGACGCAACGCTTTCGCGGTCCGCATCGATCGCACTCATTCTCCTGTTTGCGCTGATCTGGTTCGCCAGTCTCGATTACCGCCGACTGATCCATCCCGACGAAGGCCGCTATGCGGAAATACCGCGCGAAATGGTGACCAGTGGCGACTGGCTCACGCCTCGCCTGGACGGCATCAAATACTTCGAGAAACCGGCACTGCAATACTGGCTGACCGCGGCTGCGTACGAGGCGTTCGGCATCCATCAATGGACAGCGCGTCTTTGGCCCGCGCTCGCCGGATTCGCCGGCGTGCTGTTCATCGGTTACGTCGGATTTCGCCTTGGCGGTCCCCGTCTGGGGCTGTACAGCGCGGCGGCGCTTGGCGGATGCCTATGGTATGTGCTCAACACGCACATCCTCACCCTGGACTCGGGACTCACCTTGTGGATGAGCGTCGGCTTCGGCGCGCTGCTGCTGGCGCAACGAAGCTTGGCGCTGGAGCGCGAGCAACGCATGTGGATGCTCATCGCCTGGTCGGCGCTGGCGCTGGCCGTGCTGTCGAAGGGACTGATCGGCGTCGTCCTGCCCGGCGCGTCGCTTTTCGTCTATTCGCTGCTGACCCGCGACTGGGCCGTATGGCGGCGGCTGCATCTGGTTGGCGGCCTGCTGCTGTTCGCGCTGATCGCCGCGCCATGGTTCATCGCCGTGTCGCTGGCCAATCCGGAATTCTTCCGTTTCTTTTTCATCCACGAGCATTTCGAACGCTTCCTCACCAACGAACATCATCGCGAAGGCGCGTGGTGGTATTTCATTCCGATCCTCGCCGCCGGCATTCTGCCGTGGCTGACCGTCCTCGCCTGGACGGCGCCGCGGATATGGTCGGGCCCGGTCGTCGACAGCAATGGCTTCAGCTGGCAGCGCTTCGCGCTCGTCTGGTCGGCCTTCATCGTTGTTTTTTTCAGCGTGTCGAGCTCCAAGCTGCCTTCGTACATATTGCCGATCTTTCCGGCGCTGGCACTGGTGATCGGCGTACAGCTGGCGGCGCTGCCCGAGCGCACGCTGATCTGGTTGACCCTGCCGCTGGTCGTCGCCACCGGCACGTGCATGCTGGCGATCGGCTTCGGCTTCGACGCCATCGCGGCTCACTTCGCCGACGAGCGCCAGCCCCTGGCTCCGCTGCTGGCCTACGGCCCGTGGCTCGCTGCCGGGTCTGCAGTTGCGCTGGCCGGCGGCGTGGCCGCGCTCTGGTGGCTCAAAGGCGGCAAGCGCACGGCGGCGATATTGGCGGTGTCGTTGACCACGCTGCTGGCTGCGCTGCTGGTGCTGACCGGCCATGACGAGCTCGCCGACTCGCGCTCGGCCGCACCGATCCTCTCCCGCGTCGTCAGCCAGCACGGGCCGATCGCCGTCGACGTGCCGTTCTATTCGGTCAAGATGTACGATCAGACGCTGCCGTGGTATCTGGGCCGCACGGTGACGCCGGTCGCGCATCTGGACGAACTGGCGATGGGGCTGGCCACCGAGCCCGACAAGGCGGTGGCGACGGTGGACGAGTGGAAGCAGCGCTGGGACCGGGAAACCCAAGCGTATGCGATCATGCAGGTCGACATGTACGAGATGCTGCTGCGCGAGGGCGTGCCGATGCGGGAGCTCGGCCGAGACCCGCGCCGCGTGATCGTCAGCCGCCGTTGACGGCCGACACCAGAAATCGACCCAAAGGGGCGGGCGCCGATGCATTCCAGCGATACCGGCCGGCAATGAACCTGTCGGGATTTTCGTTTCTGATTACCGGCGTGCTGTTGAACGCAATCGCGCAGCTGCTGCTCAAGGCAGGCACCAATACGCTGGGCGTCATCACGCTGACCCGCACCAACTGGACCGGCGAATTCGGCAGGATGGCGACCGAGCCGCATTTCATCGGCGGGGTGATCTGTTACGGGGTCAGCCTGATCGTGTGGATACTCGGGCTCTCGCGCGTGCCGGTGTCGATCGCCTATCCGATGCTGTCGGTGGGCTATGTGATCAACGCGATCGCTGCCTATTATCTGTTCGGCGAGGGCGTGAGCTTCATGCGCTGGCTCGGCATCGGCTTCATCGTGCTCGGCGTGTGGCTGGTGGCGAGGAGCTGACGGGATGGGCCAATGAGCGCGCGCGCGCAGGCGGCGCAGGCTGCCTATCTCAAATTCGCCGGTCCCGATCTGGACGAAGCGACGATCGCCGGCGTCGCCGAGGTCCTGCGCTCAGGCCAGATCACCAGCGGGCCCTGGGTCACTCGATTCGAGCGGCAGCTCGAAGAATTCTGCGCCGGCCGGCCGGTTCGCGTGCTGACCTCTGCAACCGCTGCGATCGAGGTCGCGCTGCAGCTTTGCGGCGTCGGCCCCGGCGACGAAGTGATCACCGGTGCGCAAAGCTTTTTCACCGTGCTCAACATGATCGTCAAAGTGGGCGCGACCCCGGTGTTCGTCGACTGCGACCTGGTCACGCGCAACATCGACCTCGCGCAAGTCGAATCTGCGATCACGCCGCGGACCAAAGCGATCATCCCGACTCATTTTCCCGGCGCGCTGGTCGACCTGGACGCCGTTTACGCGTTGGCCAAGAGGCGCGGCCTTCGCGTCATCGAGGACGCAGCGCTCGTGCTGGGATCGCGCTGGCGCGAACAGAACGTCGGTGCCGTCGGCGACATCGTCACCTTCAGCTTTCATCCGAACAAGAACGCGACATCGATCGAAGGCGGCGCCCTGGTCGTCAACGACAAGGACGAAGCGCGGCGCGTCGAAACGCTTCGCTTCCACGGCATCAGCCACCTGCCCGACCGCACGCGCGACGTCGGGTTTCCCGGCGGCAAGTTCAACCTGCCGGATGTCAACGCCCGCATCGGTCATGCGCAGATCGAGCGTCTGCCGGAGTTCCTGGCCAAGCGCCGCGCGCTCGTCGACCGCTATTTCACCCGCTTTGCGACCGAGCCGGCGTGCGTGCTGCCGCCGCGGCCGGCGGGCGCCGACGACGGCCATTCCTGGAACATGTTTTGCGTCCTGCTCCCGCTGGATAGCATGACGATCGATCGCAACGGTTTCCGCGACGCGATGGAGGCGCGCGGCATCGGGACCGGCGTATCGTACGAAGCGCTGCATCTTTGCACGCTCGGCCGGCGTTTCGGGGGCCGCGAAGGCCAGCATCCGAACGCCGAGCGGATTGCGCGCGAGACCGTGACTTTGCCGCTGCATACCGGGCTTCGGCAAGCGGACGTCGACCGCGTGTGCGAGGCCGCCGCCGTGATCATCGCCGCGGCGGGAAAATAGCGATGGCCTTGCCACAGCTTTCGGTGGTGGTTCCCGTCTACAACGAAGCGGCGGGGCTGCCCGCGCTGTTCGAGCGTCTGTATGTCGCACTCGACCGGCTGGCCGTGCCTTATGAAGTGATATTCATCGACGACGGCAGCCGTGACACTTCCGCAGCGTTGCTCAAGGACCAGTTTCTGCGGCGGCCCGATGTCACGCGCGTGGTGCTGTTCAACGCCAACTACGGCCAGCACATGGCTATCGTCGCGGGCTTCGAAAGGAGCCGCGGCAGCCGCGTCGTCACGCTCGACGCCGATCTGCAGAATCCTCCGGAGGAAATCGCGAAGCTGCTGGCTGCGATGGATCGCGGCCACGATTACGTCGGCAGCATCCGGCTCTCGCGCGAGGATTCATGGTGGCGCCGCTGGGCGTCGAAGGCGATGAACCGCATCCGCGAACGCATCACCCGGATCAAGATGACCGACCAGGGCTGCATGCTGCGTGCATACAGCGGCGAGATCGTGCAAACGATCGCTTCGGCGCGCGAGGTCAGCACGTTCATCCCGGCGCTGGGGTACATGTTCGCGCACAATCCGACCGAGGTCGAGGTCGCCCACGAGGAACGTGCTGCCGGCGAATCGAAGTATTCGCTGTACAAGCTGATACGGCTCAACTTCGATCTGATCACCGGCTTTTCCCTCGTGCCGTTGCAGCTGTTCTCGATGTTCGGGATGCTCGTCTCGGCCGTCGCGCTGATAACCTACTTGGTCGTCATTGTCGAACGTCTGGTGCTCTCCGGCTGGCGCGAAGGACTGGCGACCCTCTGGGATCGTGACATCCTCGCTTTTTTCCTCATCGGCATGATGCTGTTCGGCGTCGGCCTGATCGGCGAGTACGTCGGAAGGATCTACCAGCAGGTGCGCGACCGGCCGCGCTTCACCGTGCAGGCCGTGCTGGAGAGAGCCGAGGCTGCGCCGGACGCCGCCGTCCGGCCAGGCGATTCGCTACGCTGAGCGCGCGTCCTCCGCTCGGCGACGCCCCATCATGACCCGCGCTGTCGTATTCGGCTACCACAACGTCGGCGTGCGCTGTCTGAGGGTCCTGCTCGCGCACGGCGTCGAAGTCCCGCTGGTGGTCACGCACGACGACAGCGCGGGCGAGACGATCTGGTTCGGCAGCGTCGGCCGCACCGCCGCCGAGTACGGGATTCCGACGCTCGCGCCCGAGGATCCGAATGCGTCGGACGTCATCGCGCGCGTCGCCGCCGCGCGTCCGGACTTCATTTTTTCGTTTTATTACCGCCGGATGCTGGCACCCGCGCTGCTGGCGGTGGCGCCGCGCGGAGCGCTGAACATGCACGGCTCGCTGCTGCCGAAATATCGCGGCCGCGCGCCGGTCAACTGGGCGATCATCCACGGTGAGCGCGAGACCGGTGCGACGCTGCACTACATGGCTGACAAACCTGACAACGGCGACATCGTCGCGCAAACGGCGGTCCCGATCCTGCCCGACGACGTCGCCAGCGACGTCTTCGCCAAGGTCACGGTCGCGGCCGAAATGACGCTGGATCGCGCGCTTCCTGCGCTGCTCGCGGGCACGGCGCCGCGAATTCGGCAGGACCCGGGCAAAAGCTCGTACTTCGGCGGCCGCAAGCCCGAAGACGGCGTCATCGACTGGGCTAAGAGCGCCATTGCGATCCACAATCTGGTGCGCGCCGTCGCGCCGCCCTACCCGGGTGCGCGCACGCTGATCGACGGCCATCCGGCTCGGCTCTTGCGCACCCGCGTGCTCGACGCCACGGCGTCGGCCGTCATCGCGCCGGCGTTCGATGTCGCCGACGGACGCATTACCGTTCGCTGCGGGGGCGGCGGAATCCTGCAGATACTCGAGCTCGAGATCGACGATGCGCTCGTCGGTGCGGGCGCATTCGCGCACTGGCGGGCGGCGCATGCGGAGGCGGTTCCCGGTAGAATCGGCGCGCAGGAACCGCCGGCAGTGCCGGATCAAAACGACTGACCATGCCAAAAATACTGATCCTCGGCGTCAACGGCTTCATCGGCCACCATCTGTCGCAGCGCATCATCGCCTCGACCGACTGGGAGGTCTACGGCATGGACATGCAGAGCGAGCGCATCGCGGACCTGCTGCCGGAAAAGCGCTTCCACTTCTTCGAGGGTGACATCACGATCAACAAGGAGTGGATCGAATATCACATCAAGAAGTGCAATACGGTGCTGCCACTGGTCGCGATCGCCACTCCCGCCACCTACGTGCGCGAGCCGCTGCGGGTGTTCGAGCTCGACTTCGAAGCCAATCTGCCGATCGTCCGCGCCTGCGTTCGCTACAGGAAGCACATCGTCTTTCCATCGACCTCGGAGGTCTACGGCATGTGCGCCGATGCCGAGTTCGATTCCGAGACTTCCAACTTGGTGCTGGGCCCGATCAACAAGCCACGCTGGATCTACGCCTGCGCCAAGCAACTGATGGACCGCGTGATCCATGCCTACGGCCAGCAGGAAGGGCTCGACTACACGCTTTTCCGGCCGTTCAACTGGATCGGGTCGGGCCTGGACTCGATCAATACGGCCAAGGAAGGCAGCTCGCGCGTGATCACCCAGTTCCTCGGGCACATCGTGCGCGGCGAGCCGATCAAGCTGGTCGACGGAGGGACGCAGAAACGCGCGTTCACCTACATCGACGACGGCGTATCGGCGTTGATGCGCATCATCGCCAACGAAAACGGGATTGCAAGCGGCAAGATCTACAACGTCGGCAACCCGCTCAACAACTATTCGGTCAGGGAGTTGGCCCGGATGATGCTGGATCTCGCGCTGACCTATCCCGAATACCGCGACACGGCGAAGCAGGTCGAGCTGGTCGACACGACCGCGGAAGCCTACTACGGCACGGGCTACCAGGACGTGCAGAACCGCGTCCCCGACATCTCCAATACCTGCGCCGAGCTCCGGTGGCAGCCGACGGTGACGATGAAGGAATCTCTGAAGCGCATATTCGACGCCTATCGCGGGCAGGTTGCCGAGGCACGGCACCTGGTCGACTGACGATGGACGCGATTCGGGCGCGACGGCAGCGCGTCGACACCGCACTGCATTCGAAACCGCGATGAGCATCCTGGCGTTGAAGATCGACGTCGACACGCTGCGCGGCACGCGCGAGGGCGTTCCGGCCCTGCTCGATCTGCTGCGCCGCCACCAGGTCGGCGCGACCTTCCTGTTCAGCGTCGGGCCCGACCACACCGGGCGCGCTATCAAGCGCATTTTCCGGCCCGGATTTTTCAGCAAGGTGCGCCGCACTTCCGTCGTTCAGCACTACGGCGTGACGACGCTGCTGTATGGCACGGCGCTGCCGGGACCCGACATTGGCCGGCGCGCCGGCGACACGATGCTCGCTGTGCGCGACGAAGGCTTCGAAACCGGGCTGCATTGCTGGGATCACGTCAAATGGCAGGATGGCGTCGCCGGCGCCGATGCCGACTGGACGGCGAGGCAGATGCGGCTCGCCTGTGAGCGCTATACCGAGGTGTTCAAGGAGCCGCCGCGCGTGCACGGTGCCGCAGGCTGGCAGATGAACGTCGATGCGCTGCGGCAGACGCAGGTCCTGGGGTTCGACTATTGCTCCGACGGTCGCGGCACGCATCCGCACCTCCCGGTGTGGAACGCCGAGCTGATACGCTGCCCGCAGCTGCCGACGACGCTGCCGACGCTCGACGAGCTGATCGGCATCGACGGCGCTACTGCGGACGACGCCGCCGGACGGCTGCTGGCGCTGACCGCGCCACAGGGGACCGATGGCCCGGTATCCAGCCACGTCTTCACCTTGCACGCGGAGCTCGAGGGTTTGCGTTTGGCACCCACGCTCGAGCTGTTGCTGAACGGCTGGAAGGCGCAGGGCTACCGGCTGTCATCACTGCGACGCCTGTACGAAACGTTCGAGCCGATGGCGCTGCCGCGCTGCGAGGTAGGCCTGGACCCGGTGCCGGGCCGCAGCGGCACCTTGCTGTGCCAGCGCCGGGAATTCTTAGGCGACGTCGATCTGGTCCGCGCCGCATAGCGGCGATAGCGCCCCTCGCGCCACCTTCATCAACCTTCCGGAGCAAGACTATGCCGAACACCAAAGTCGCCGACTTCAGCGCACCTTCGACCGCCGGAACGTTCCGCCTGTCCGAGCACCGCGGCCATCCGGTGATCCTCTATTTTTATCCGAAGGACAATACGCCCGGCTGCACGACCGAGGGCGCCAATTTTCGCGATCTGCACAAGGCGTTCGCTCGCGCCGGGGCCGTCGTCGCCGGCATCTCGCGCGACAGCCTGAAATCGCACGAAGGTTTCAAGGCAAAGATGGGCTTTCCTTTCGATCTGATTTCCGATCCCGACGAAAAGCTCTGTGCGCAGTTCGGGGTGATCAAAATGAAGAACATGTACGGCAGGAAAGTGCGCGGCGTCGAGCGCAGCACCTTTCTGATCGACGGCAACGGCGCGCTGGCGCGCGAATGGCGCGGGGTCAGGGTTCCCGGCCATGTCGACGAGGTGCTCGAAGCGGTCAAGGCGCTCTAGCGCGTGGCGGTCGCGGCACGCCCGCGCCAGGCGCAGGCCGCGACGTTCGTGTCCCCTTTGCACCACAACTGATGCGGTTGGCACGCCCCGGCGCCTACAATAGCTTGTGTTTTCGGCGTCAGCTGTTCTACGATGGTGCCAGTACACCGCTCAAGCTCATCCCCAAGGAGGCCCATGGTCGAGCGCAAACTTCGTCTCGCGCCCCAAGTCACCAAGATCAGCAAGACCCCTTCCTCCAAGCTGTTCGTGCTCGACACCAACGTGCTGATGCACGATCCGACCAGCCTGTTCCGCTTCGAAGAGCACGACATCTTCCTGCCGATCCTCACTCTCGAGGAACTCGACAACAACAAAAAAGGCGTCACCGAAGTCGCGCGCAACGCGAGACAGGCATCGCGCTATCTCGATGAGCTGGTCACCGCCGCCATCGCCATCAGCGACGGCAGCCTTGCCGCGGGCATCCCGCTGAAGCCGCAGAGCGGCGGCGCGGCGACCGGCCGCCTGTTCCTGCAGACCGAGGCGATCTCGACGACCTTGCCGCCGTCGCTGGCCGGCGGCAAGGCCGACAACCAGATCATCGCCGTGGTCATGCACCTGTCGCAGGCCCAGCCGAAACGGAGCGTCATCCTGGTGTCCAAGGACATCAACATGCGCATCAAGGCGCGTGCGCTGGGCATTTCCGCCGAGGACTATTTCAACGACAAGGTCCTCGAAGACACCGATCTGCTCTACAGCGGCATGCGCGAGCTGCCTGCCGATTTCTGGGATCGCCACGGCAAGGGGATGGAGTCCTGGCAGCAGGGCGGCAATACCTATTACCGCGTCACCGGTCCGCTGTGCCACAGCTTTCTGGTCAACGAATTCGTCTACCTCGAGGGCAAGGGCCCGGGAGAGACCCCGCTGTACGCGATGGTCAGGGAAGTCACCGGCCGCACGGCGCTGCTACAGACGCTTAAAGACTATACGCACCAGAAGAACAACGTCTGGGGCATCACCGCGCGCAACCGCGAGCAGAATTTCGCGCTCAATCTGCTGATGAATCCCGACATCGACTTCGTCACGCTGCTCGGCCAGGCCGGGACCGGCAAGACACTGCTAACGCTGGCCGCCGGGCTGATGACGACGCTCGAATTCAAGGTCTATTCGGAAATCATCATGACCCGCGTGACCGTCCCGGTCGGCGAGGACATCGGCTTCCTGCCGGGGACCGAAGAGGAAAAGATGAACCCGTGGATGGGCGCGCTGGAGGACAATCTCGATGTGCTCAACAAGACCGACGACGAAGCGGGTGAGTGGGGCCGCGCCGCGACGCGCGACCTGATCCGCTCGCGGATCAAGGTCAAGTCGCTGAACTTCATGCGCGGACGCACGTTCATCAACAAATACCTGATCATCGACGAGGCGCAGAATCTGACGCCGAAGCAGATGAAGACCTTGATCACGCGGGCCGGACCCGGGACCAAGGTCGTGTGCCTGGGCAACATCGCGCAGATCGACACGCCGTATCTCACCGAGGGCAGCTCCGGGCTGACCTATGTCGTAGACCGCTTCAAGGGCTGGTCGCACAGCGGTCACGTGACGCTGACGCGCGGCGAGCGCTCGCGACTCGCCGACCACGCGGCGGAAATCCTGTAGCCGCGGACTCCGCGATGAGCCTGCCGTCGGAGCTGGCCGCCCGTGATTTGGACCGGCCCGAGGTCAGCGTCGTCGTGCCGGTCTATAACGAGGAAGCGGGGCTCGCGGCATTCTGGACCCGGCTCGCGCCGGTCCTCGCCTCTCTCACGGGCACCGCGGAAGTGATCTTCGTCGACGACGGCAGCAGCGACGGCACACTGGCGCAACTGCTGTCACTGCGGCATCTCGATCGGCGCGTGCGTATCGTCAGCTTGTCGCGCAACTTCGGCAAGGAAATCGCCTTGACCGCCGGTCTCGATCACGCCGGCGGCGACGCGGTCATTCCGATCGACGCCGATCTGCAGCACCCGCCCGAGGTCATCGGCGAACTCGTCGCGCGCTGGCACGACGGCAGCGATATCGTCATCGCGTTGCGTCGCGACCGCGCGACCGACGGCATTCTGCGCCGAGCCGGCTCATCGCTGTTTCACCGAGTTTTTGCGCGGATGACGACAGTGCCGGTGACCCGCGACGCGGGGGATTTCCGGCTGATGTCCCGCAAGGTAGTCGAGGCGCTGCGGCGGCTCCCCGAGCGCACCCGGTTCATGAAAGGACTCTACGCCTGGGTCGGCTTCCGTCAGACCACCGTGTCCTACGACATCGAGCCGCGGCTCGAAGGCCGATCGAAGTACGGCGTCTGGCGCCTGTGGCGGCTGGCGATCGACGGCATCACGTCGTTCAGCTCGCTGCCACTCAAGGTGTGGAGCGTCGTCGGCCTGGTTTTTGCGCTCGCGGCGCTGGGCTACGGCGTCTATCTGATCGCGCGCACAATCGTGCGCGGCGTCGATGTGCCCGGCTACGCCTCGTTGATGGTGGTCGTCCTGTTCCTCGGCGGCCTGCAACTGCTTTCGCTGGGCATCATCGGCGAATACCTGGGACGCGTGTACGACGAGGTCAAGGCGCGGCCGCTGTATGTCGTGCGGCAGCGCATCGGCTTCGACCGCGACGATCCGGGCGCCGGCTGATCCGGCGCGGCCGATGCCGACCCTGCTGCACAGGTTTGGCCGCTTCGCGGTCGTCGGCGCACTCGCGACCGCGACGCACGCGGCCGTGTTCGCCGCGGCGATCGAGGCGGCCCACGTGGAACCGGTGCTTGCTACGGCGCTGGCCTTCGTCGTCGCGATGCTGGCCGGTTTCGCGCTGAACCGGCGATGGACGTTTGCCGTCCGCGACGCGCCGGCCCAGCGGCTGTGGCGCTACGCCTTCGCCGCCCTCGCGGGCCTCGCGCTCAATACAGCGATCATGTACTGCGTCGTGCACCTGCTGCACGCATCGCCATATCTCGGCCTCGCGGCGGCGATCGTCATCGTTCCGCCGGTAAGCTTCACGCTCAATCATTTCTGGGTGTTTCGTCGGCCGGCGCCGCGAGGATGACGCCAAAGCGATGAGCTACTCGATCGACGTGCCGGTACGGCGCTATGCGACGGCTCGACGCCCGAGCCGAGCTGACATGGCGGTCGTCGGGGCATTCATGGCGATTTACATCGCCAGCAGCTATTTCGGCGCTGCCGGTCCGGATACGACCCGCGACGTCGCCGCGGCGCTGGCGATCCGCGATCTCGGCGCACTGCCGCTGCACGGGCCGCTGCTCGCCGGCACTGCGCACTTGGGACCGCTGTGGTTCTATCTGTTATCGCTGCCGATGCTACTGGCCCGCTCGTGGGTCGGCGTCGCCGTTTTCGTTGCCGTCATCGGCAGCCTGCAATTTCCGCTGGCTTATGCGGCCGGACGGCGGCTGATCGATCGGCGTTTCGGCATCCTCTGGTGCGCGCTGCTGGCGCTGCCCGGATGGGGAAGCTTTCAGCTGGTCGGCTTTTCGCATACCAACATGGTGCCGACCTGCAGCATGCTGGCGCTGTACGCGCTGGTGCGCCTCGCGCAGCAGCGGCGCCCGCGCTGGCTGGTGGTCTCGGCGCTTGCATTTTCACTGGCGCTGCACGCGCATCCGACGACGATCGTCCTCGCGCCGATGATCGTCATCGTCGCGCTCCTCGCGATGCCGAACATCGGCGCGTTGCTGCGCTGGAGCGTGCTTGCGATGCTGGTCGCTCTTCTGCCGTTCGCACCGTTGTTCGCAGACCGGACCGCGGTGGCCGCGCCGCTGGCCACGCAAGTCGCCGAGTACGTCGGCAGCACGATGCAGGCGTCCAATCTGCTCGGCACCGGACCGTTGCTGTGGGCGACGCTGGCGCGCGGCCCGCGTATCGTCGCCGAGGCCTTCGTCGCGATCGTCCCCGGGCTACCCGTGGCCGTGGTCGTCGCGGTCCTCGCGCTCGAGCTGGCAGCGCTGGCCGGACTCCTGTTCGCGGCCAGGCGCCAGCCGCTGCCCGTCGTCGCGGCTCTGCTCGCGACCGTTGGCGCCGCCGCGCTGATCGCGTGGCTGCGCTCGGCGACGCCGTTCTACATGACTTATGCGCTGCTGCCGTTCGTCGCCGCGCTCGGTGCGCTTGGTCTGTACGGACTCTGCGCCGGCCTGCAACAGCGGGGCTCGGCGCTGCTGGGCGGCATCGTCAGCCTCGCGCTGCTGTTGCACGCCGCCTTCGCCGTCGGCATCGCCACGACGATCGCCTCGGGCGACGTCGCGCTCGACGTCGCATCGCGTCTCGACATCAAGGACGACGATGCGACGCCGGCACTGGCCGAGCCCTGGTTGCCCGCGCATGCGGTCGACGCCAGCGGCGCGTTGCTGTGCCGCCAGCAGGGACCGATCGTGCTGCATGGCGCATATGCCTATCTCGAGCACGTGTATCTCGGCTTGGATCACCGCCTGCATTGCGGCATACTCGACGTCCGTCTCGCGGGCATCGAGCCCGCCGCCGGCGGCCACCTGGTCGGAATCGCGCGGCCCGCATGGCGCGCGCTGGGCTGGACGCCGCCGATCACTCTCGGCGGGATTGGAGTGACGCATGCCGCAGAGGTGCTGTGGCCCACGCGAGGCCTGCCGCCGCCCGACGGCAGCGTCTATCCTCCGCCGCCGATCGCGCTGCTGCCGATGCGCTCCGTCGCTGTCGATGCGACCGTGCAGGGCGATCGTGCGCTGATCGTCGCCTTCCCCTATGTGCCGTGGATGATTCCGCCGCAAATCGAGGTCAGCGCCAACGGGATTGCACGCGCGCCGCTGGCGCGCGACGTAGCCGCGGCGGTCTATGCATGCCAGGAATGCGTTGGCGCCGCGGCGGTCGCGTGGCACCTGTCGATCACCTCGTCGGCACCCGATCGGGTCGATGTCGTCACGATCGCGCCACCGCGACGCGAATGAGCGCTCATGTTTGCGCCGGCGCACCATCCGGATGGCGCTCGCTGGCGCGATCCCTGTCGATGCTGTGCCTGGTCGCGATGGTCGCCGCCTGCAGCGAGGAGCCGACGCGCCCCGACCTGGGCCGGCTCTACCGGGTCGGCGACGTCGATACGACGCCGGTCATCGTCATCCCGGGCGTATTCGGCTCGCGGCTGCGCGACCGGGTCAGCGGCGTCGAAGTCTGGCCCGGCACGTCGAACGAAATCCTGTTCGGCGAGTATCGGAATATCGCCCTCGACTTCGACCCCGTCACGCTGCAGGTCCGGAGCGACAAGCTCGAAGCCTACGGCATTGCCGAAATGGCGCTGGGACACGACTTCTACGGCCAGATTATCGACACCTTGCGCCGCTTCGGCGGTTATGTCCCCGGAACACCCGGTACGGCAGCGCCGCAGGGCGAGCGCCGCTACTACATCTTTGCGTACGACTGGCGGCAGGACAACGTCGAAGCGGCGCGCGGGCTCGATCGCCTGATCGAAGCGATTCGTCGCGACTACGCCAATCCGTCTTTGCGGGTCGACATCGTGGCGCACAGCATGGGCGGGCTGATCGCGCGCTATTACCTGCGCTACGGCACCGTCGACGTGCTCGACGGCAGCGAGCAGCAGGTTACGCTCTACGGCACGACGCGCGTGCGCAAGCTGGTGCTGCTCGGAACACCCAACATGGGCTCGGCCTCGTCGCTGCACGCCTTCCTGATCGGCGAGCCGGTCGGACTCAAGCGGATTCCGCAGGAAGTGCTGGCGACGCTGCCTTCCGGCTACCAGCTGTTCCCGCATCCGCTGGTTACCTGGCTGATCGACATCACCGGTGCGCCGCTCGACGACGAGCTATTCGACGGGGCGACCTGGCGCCGCTATCGCTGGTCGATCTTCGATCGCGCGGTCGAGGCGCGGATCCGCGCTGCGCGCGGCGCCGACGCCGACGCGTATATCGCGGCGCTTCAACGCTATTTCGATTACCGGCTCGAACGCGCTCGCCGGTTCATGTGGGCGCTGTCGACGCCGGAGCCGGCTACGCCGATCCGCTATGTGCTGTTCGGCGGCGATTGCACGCTGACGCCGGCGCGCCTTGCGCTGGAGTACGAAATCGAAACTCCGGTCGCGCGCCTGTATCCGGCCGACATACGCCGTCCGCTTGCGGGCGTGCGCTACGACGAGCTGATGCTCGAGCCCGGGGACGGCACCGTGACCAAGCCATCGCTGCTGGCGCGCGAGACGCTCGATCCCAGCGCGCCGCAGAACGAGGACAGCTTCATTCCGATCGCCTACTGGTTTTTCCTGTGCGAACGACACAACCGGCTTACCGGCAACATCAATTTCCAGGACAACCTGCTCAATGTGCTGCTGACCCGAAGTCTCCCCTGGGAGATGACGACGCCAGCTGCGCATTGATCGGACGCCCGTCAGCCCCGCCTCAGCGCCATCAGGCGCAGCGTCGGCGCGTCGACCAGATCCGCCAGACCGGTCTCCAGAATCGCTTTCCTGAACTCGATCGGCCAATTGGCAACGCATGGCGCCACGGGCGAGACGCTTTCGTCCGCCGTACAACCCCAGTGCACGTACCGGCGACACACCTCGGCTGCCTCTGCGTGCAGAGCAGCGAGGATCGCCGAGGGTTGATTGCCTCGGTGAAGCCGCTTGCAGTACACGGCGTCGCGGACAAATACCGGCTCGGCCCGTTGCAAGGCGCGGAGGCAGAAATCCCAGCCGCGGACATGGCTGTACTCGTGGAATCCGCCAAGCGCCCGAAACAGCTCGCGCGACACGAATAGATTGCCGGACGAGGCCGCGATATTCTGCGCCATCAGCGCAAATCCTATCGTCGGTGCGGCACCCGCGTCGCCGACCGCGCAGCGAAGATCGTAGACATAGCGGTTGTGCAGCGGATCGATGTAATTGCCAGCCGCATCGACGCACTCCGTTGACGAAAATCCCCACTGCGCGCCGGTACCAGCGATAGTCGTCACCATCTGGCGCAGACGATCTTCGTGCATGAAATCGTCTGAGTTCAACACACAGATGAACGTTCCGGTCGCCATCCCAGCGGCTTCGTTAACCGTCTCGGGCGCGCCCCGGTGGCGCGCCCGTTCGACAAAACGATGC
>Ga0068859_100001485_pt1 | contig 23871 bp, 20 predicted proteins | sample KBSSwiS22_FD_66585 | JGI IMG/M metagenome (GOLD analysis project Ga0068859, IMG submission 66585) | Switchgrass rhizosphere microbial communities from Kellogg Biological Station, Michigan, USA - KBS Switchgrass S2-2 | ecosystem: Host-associated > Plants > Roots > Rhizosphere > Soil ...
ATAGCGCTTGAAAATGAACTGGAGAACACTGCCACTATAACGGATATACATGAGCGTCGTAACTATATCAACCGGCAATCGCCATCGCACAAAATGCACCATCACATTGTGGCCGCCAATCTTGACCAGTCCCTGCTGTTTGCCACGCTGAAGGAACCACGAACCTCCCAGGGGTTTATTGATCGCTTTCTGGTTACCTCGGAGGCATACCATGTGCCGGCCATCATTGTTTTCAATAAAACGGATGTCTATAAAAAAAAGGAGCTGGATAAACTCGCAGCATGGACGGCAATCTATGAAACCATTGGCTATACAATAGTAGCTATGAGCGTGAAGGAGGGAACGGGTGTAGAGCAGGTGAAACAGTTATTGCAGAACAAGATTACGCTGATGAGCGGGCATTCGGGAGTAGGCAAATCATCTTTTATCAATACTGTATTCCCTGAACTGCTGTTGCGCACGCAGGAGGTGAGTGAATGGAGTGGCAAGGGCCTGCACACAACAACGTTTGCAGAAATGTTTGATCTGCCGCAGGGCGGAAAAATTATAGACACACCGGGTATACGTGAGTTTGGTCTTGTGAATATTACCAAACAGGAGTTATCGCATTATTTTCCTGAAATGCGGCAGCTGATAAATGATTGCCAGTTCAATAATTGCCTGCATACAAATGAACCTGGTTGTGCGGTAAAACAAGCCGTTGCCGACGGGCGCATCAGCGAAGACCGTTATGTGAGTTATTATAATATCCTTGAATCGATTGAATCAAAAGGCTATTGAAATAATCAATGACCAACAAACAATGTTCAATTATCAGCCGGGTCTGTCATTACGGCTTATGGATCATTGAAAATTGAGCGCTGAATATTGAATATTACTGATAGATACTGCTAAAAAAAAGCCGTTCAGGGTATGAACGGCTTGAGCAATGAAAAACCAAGAGTACGGATTAAAGAGAGCGCTTATAATAAGTTACGATAAATATTTCCTTGCGGTATTAATCATGAGTTTTGTTTCGAGGAATTGAGCCACTTCCACCACCGCATCATTGTCGCGTCGCGGTGCCTCCCTGAATTTATGCGGGTAAATGGAAATGCCGGTGTAAATATTATAGTGAAGGGTTAATGCGCGTCCTTTGTAGCTGAAGTCCCATACCAGCGAATCAAAATCATCCAGTTTGTTTAAAAATTGAATATCCAGGTCATCGCTTAATATATCGGCAACTTCGTAAAAACGTTTAAGGCCGCAATCGTCATCAATAACCGCTTCGGTACAACCGAAATCGGTGCGTAAGGTAAGGCTCATATGTACGGATTTTAGGTATACAAAAGTTCCGGTGGGTAAGACCTGGAACAAATACGCTATGCTTTAAACCTCGGCGCCTTCGGTACCTTTTCACCTGATAACACCCTTTCTGCGCCTGTATTTTTTCCGTTCGCCGGGCAACCATATTTGGGGCCAAATATACTGTTCCATACGCTGCACGAACTCATGCTGCAAACAAGACAGGCCAGGAAAAAAGCGGTTATAAAAGAACGGGGTTTCATGCTTGGATACTTCTGTTTTCTTTTCTTTACAACGGTATAAATTTATAAATATTATCCAGGGCATGCAAGTAAACAGCCGCCCTTTCGATGAAAACGCCCGTTTGTTCGCCTGATTGCTGTAAATCAATAAAGAGGAATGATTATTTATTTTGGTTGCTGGTCCTTAAACCAACCTGCGTAGCGAAGGTAATTATTGGCAATGCGATCAATTTCGCCGTGAATCAATTCTTCAGAGATATCCTTTACCTTTTTTGCAGGAACACCGGCATAAATACTGCCGGCTTCACAAATGGTTCCTTCCAGTACCACGGCGCCCGCTGCAATAATAGAATTACTGTGCACTATTGCATTGTCCATTACAATGGCCCCCATACCAACAAGTACATTGTCATCAATGGTACAACCATGAACAATTGCGTTGTGGCCAATAGAAACATTGTTGCCGATAATGGCTTTTGTCTTTTCAAATGTTGCGTGAATAATAGCCCCATCCTGCACATTTACCTTATTGCCGAGCCGTATACTGTTTACATCGCCCCGCACAACCGCATTGAACCAGATACTGCAATCATTGCCTGTCTCCACGTCGCCCACAATTGTTGCATTGGGTGCCAGAAAACAACCATTCCCAAATTTCGGGTATACGTTGTTTACATGCATGATTACTGCCATACGCGTATAATTTGATTGTATTAAATATGCAATGTTTGTTCCACTTCTTCCGGTTAATGTGCAAATATCAAAATTCTTTGCGGCTTTGCACCTGCTTTGCGTTCTTTGCTGTAAATTATTTTCGCCTTCATGAACCAACGTGCATTATTTCTGCAACATATTGCCCAAACTTCGGACACACCGCTGGCAATAGAAATTACCCACGCAGAAGGATGTTACCTGTATGATGCGACAGGAAAAAAATACCTCGACCTGATTGGGGGTATCAGCGTATGCAATATAGGACACCGGCACCCGGCTGTTGTTGCTGCAATAAAAGAACAGGCCGACCAATACCTGCATGTGCTGGTTTATGGAGAGTTTATTCAGTCGCCGCAGGTACAATATGCAAAAATGCTGGCAGACCATTTGCCTCCATCGCTCAACAGCATTTTTTTTACCAACTCGGGGGCTGAAGCAACAGAGGGGGCCATGAAACTTGCTAAACGCGCTACCGGCAGATCGCAAATCATTGCATTTAAAAATGCTTACCATGGCTCTACACAGGGTGCGTTAAGCATTATAGGAGATGAATACTGGAGAAATGCCTACCGGCCACTACTACCCGATATTTTTCATGCGGCATATAATGAATCATCTTCGCTTGATCTGATCACAGGTAAAACAGCCTGTGTTATTGCGGAAACCGTACAGGCCGAAAGCGGTGTGATGGTACCGGCTAAAAGCTGGTTGTTGATGCTTAAAAAGAAATGTGAAGAGATGGGTGCATTACTGATACTGGATGAAATACAAGCGGGCTTTGGCCGGACAGGAACGGTATGGGCTTTTGAGCAATTTAATATCGTACCCGATATTTTATTGTTGGGTAAAGCACTGGGTGCAGGCATGCCCCTGGGAGCGTTTATAGCAGGCAAAGAATTAATGTGGAATTTAACAAACAATCCCGTGCTGGGTCATATTACTACTTTTGGCGGTCATCCGGTAAGCTGTGCAGCGGGCCTGGCAGGCTTCAAGGCACTGCTTGTTGAAAATCATCTGCCGGCAGTCAAAAAAAAAGAAGCGTTGTTGAGGGAAATACTGGTTCATCCCAAAATAAAATCCGTACGCTCAGCAGGATTATGGATGGCAGTTGAGTTTGACAGTTTTGACACCAATAAAAAAATAATTGATAGTTGTCTTAGGCAAGGCTTGCTAACCGATTGGTTTTTGTTTGCGCCGGAATGCCTGCGTATTGCGCCGCCACTGACCATTTCAACAGATCAAATAAACGAAGCAGGCCGCATTATTATACAGGCTTGCAGTGAATAAGGCCCGCAGATCCATCTTACACCGCCATAATTTCTTTTTCCTTTTGAGCAAGGTGTTTATCGATAGCGCCGATGTATTTATCTGTGCTGTTTTGAATATCTTTTTCTGCATCCTTACCTGCATCTTCGCTTAGTCCGTCTTTCTGCAATTTTTTAATACTTTCGATAGCATCCCTGCGAATACTGCGCACCGCAACTTTAGACTGCTCGCCTTCTGCATTGGCTCTTTTTACCAGCTCTTTTCTTCTTTCTTCGGTTAAAGGCGGAAGAAATAACCGGATGTTGACGCCATCATTCTGCGGTGTGATGCCGATATTGGAAGCCATAATCGCCTTTTCCATCGGCTGCAGCATATTTTTTTCCCAGGGTTGAATAGACAATGTGCGGGCATCGAGCACCGAAATATTACCCACCTGGCTAAGCGGCGTTGGATTGCCGTAATAATCAACCACGATACCGTCGAGCATATTTGGATTGGCTTTACCTGCCCTTACCTTCACCAGTTCCGCTTCCAGGTGATTAATGGCTTTTTTCATTGCGTCTTCTGTATTGGCTAAAATCTTATCCAGTGTTTCTGACATAATACTAATGTTAAACGGATGCAAATCTACGCAAACCTTGACGTAAAAGAAAGCTAACCCTGTAGTAAATAGTTTGTTATAATGGGCGCCAGCAAGCAGGTTGCCCCGGGGCCCCTGGAACTCGGAGTAATTCCGGTTGTTTCCCGAAAATGATCAGGCTGCAGCGAATTATTTCTGTTCGTACACGGCGTCTTTTGCAATAGACACAATTTTGGAGGATCCTTTTACGCTGTCGTTGACAACCACCATTCTTTTACGCCGCCTGCTATTGTACAACAGCCCAATGACCGAGAAAAAAATCACAAAAGTGCCCAATATCAGCCAGGTGCAATCAATTGCCCGCAACATATACACCAGTACAATAAAGAAAAGATTTACGCCAACCAATGTCAGTGTAACAGCACTATGCGACATGCCCCTGTCGAGCAAAAGGTGATGGATATGATTACGATCAGGGCTGAAAGGAGAACGTCGGTGACCGATGCGTATGCCAAAGACGCGCAACGTATCCAGCAAAGGTATCATCAATATGGAAAACCCTACCGCGGGAGCAGATGAAACCGGGATTTTTACCCCGGAATTAGCAACGTTGATAAATTTTATTACAAGAATGGCGTTGATGAGTCCGAGTAACAGGGAGCCGGTATCGCCCATAAAAATTTTTGCCGGATGAAAATTAAAAAGCAAAAAAGCAACCAGGGCGCCTGCGGTCGCGAAGGATAAGATCGAATATGCCTGCATATTTACTTCGTAAAAGTAGATACCGAATATGATCACGGCCATCAATGCAAGGCTGGCGGCAAGACCGTCTACACCGTCTATCAGGTTAAAAGAATTAATAATTACAATAATAGTCAGGTAGGTAAAAAAAATGCTGAACATGGGAGGCAGCTGATCAATACCCATAAAGCCATGCATGCTTTGTATCTGAATATTGCCTTTGTAGATAATCAGGAAAGCGGCCAACACCTGCCCAATGAATTTTTTTATTGGGGAAATATCAAGTATATCGTCTTTAAGTCCCAGGAAAAATATTACCAGAAAGGCTGCAAAGAAATACTGAAAGTCGGGCGCCTGCGCAAAAGAAATGATAGTAATGGAGGCCATTACAAAACCTGCAAAAATAGCCAGACCGCCGAGCGATGGAATCGGAGCATCGTGAATTTTACGCGCGTCCGGAACATCGTATAATTTCTTACTGTTGGCAACAAAAATAATAACAGGAATTGACAGATAGGTTATCGAAAATGCGATTGATATGCAAAGTAAAATATCAAACATTTATAATGATTAGGTGTTTTGAATAATGTTCTATACCCGTTACAGGCATGCATTATACGCTTACCGGCGTGCAAGATACCGTATCTTTTTGATAAACAATATTCTCAAAAGACCCCCTTTTTTATTGGTAGAAAATACCCCGCATTCTACAAAAATTTAGGGTATTCCTGTTTTCTTTTTAAAATTCATTTAGCTTTGCCGCCAACCAGGAAATTTCATTATTATGGCTGAATTAAAAGAAATTGCTACACAGATTCGCAGGGATATTGTTCGCATGGTGCACGGCGCGGCCAGCGGCCACCCGGGAGGCTCATTGGGTTGCGCGGATTATTTTACGGCACTTTACTTTAAAGTGCTGAAACACAATCCGCAGTTTAATATGAATGCTACGAATGAAGACGTTTTTTTCTTATCAAACGGCCATATCTCACCTGTTTTCTATGCATCACTGGCCCGTTCGGGCTATTTTGATATCAAAGAACTGGCTACTTTCCGTAAGCTGAATAGTCGCCTGCAGGGACATCCCGCCACACATGAACACCTTCCGGGCATCAGGGTGGCTTCGGGATCTTTGGGACAGGGCATGAGCGTTGCCATTGGTGCTGCCATCGCTAAAAAACTCAATAACGAAAAAAATGTGGTTTTTTCCTTGCATGGTGACGGAGAACTGGATGAAGGACAGAACTGGGAGGCCATTATGTTTGCTGCCCACCACAAAGTAGATAATCTTATTTCCACCATCGACTGGAACGGCCAGCAAATTGATGGCACCACCGAACATGTTATGAACCTTGGCAACCTGGATATAAAATTTGCCGCCTTCGGATGGGAAGTCATACACCTTGAAAACGGGAACGATATCAATGCCGTTTTAGATGCACTCGAAAAAGCAAAAACATTTGTGGGCAAAGGAAAGCCCATTGTTATATTGATGAAAACGGTAATGGGCAGCGGTGTAGATTTTATGGAAGGCCACCACGAATGGCATGGAGTGGCTCCCAATGACGAACAGTTGGCAAAAGCATTGGCACAATTGCCCGAGACACTGGGGGATTATTGATAGATTTTTTTTATAAAAAAAGCCTCGTTTTATAACGGGGCTTTTTAGTTTGGGTCGGGCAGTATAACCCGCGGGATCATTGTTGCGTCGCACACTTGTACAGTGAATCGCCGCTTTCGTTCCCCCGGATTTTATCCGGGATTATGCAGGTTACGCCCTTCGGGCTAACGAAAATCATGTCTCTTGCATGGCCAAAAATATCTCACGCCTCACGCCTTCAACGCAATAGGCTGAGATGCTGCTTTGCGGGAAGGAAACCAGGATGCAATTAACGCAACTAATACAACTGTTATAAATACAAGCAATACATCCTGGGGTAAAAATTTGATGGGGTAATGATCGATCAGAAAAGTACTCCCCTGCAATTTTATCAACTTAAATTTTACCTGCAGCCACCCAATAATAAAAGACAAAGCTATACCGCCGGTAGCGCCAATAACAGCCAGCAACAATCCTTCACTTAAGAATATTTTTTGCACCCTGTTGCGCGTACTGCCCATGGCTTTCAATATCTGAATGTCTTTTTGTTTTTCAAGAATCAGCATAGTCAGTGCGCCGATCATAGTAAAGGCAGCTACTATCAATATAAACGATAGCAAAATAAAAATAAACCATTTTTCATGCTGCATGGTGGCGTATAAGCTCCGGTTCTGTTCATACAGGGTCTCTACCCTGTAATCTTTACCAAGCCATTGCTGCAGGCTTTTCCTCACGGGTTCGTATTCTTCTTTATTAGTGATGGCTATTTCTGCGGCGCCATATTCATTTTCCTGCAGGCCCAGCATCCGCTTTACAAACCCCAGGTTGGTGATCACATAGTTATTGTCAAAATCCTGTTGTATGGCAAAAGCACCGGCTGCAACAATATTATCAGCGCTTAATGCTTGCAGTGGGTCTGCGTATTCGATATTCATGCCCTTCCTGGGAAGATAAACGGTTAATGGTAAGATAGCACGATCGCTTTCGGTCCGCACCGAATACTCAACACCCGAGCCCATCACCATGGCAGGCTTATCTGCATCCCCCAGTAAAAATTTACCCCTTATCAACCGCCCGGCAACATTATTAACTTTCTGGTAATTGCTATCTACGCCCTTAATAAAAACAAGCGCCGGGTAATCGCCATTTTTTAACAGCGCTTTTTCTTCAACAGTAAAGGAAACGGCGGTTACGCCAGGCCAGGCAGCTATCTTTTGCCTCTGTTCGTTTGTCAGCTGTAAAGTTTTTCCCACAGCAGGTATTACCCGGAGATCTGTATAAAAATCGGCATATAACGATTTTACCAGATCTTCAAACCCATTGAACACGCTAAGTAAAATAATTAATGCTGCTGTACCGGTACCCATGGCCACTACGCTTATCCATGCAATGATATTAATGGCAGTGGTAGATTTTTTCGCATTAAAGTATCGCCAGGCAAAAAGAAAATTCATGTTGAAGCTGTTGGCTATTAGCACTTGGCCGTTAGCCGTTAGTAGATATAAGTAAATTAATTTTCTCTCAGATAAAACCAAACGCTGGGATCAATACCCTGATACATCGGGCTTATGTACCGGTAAATGGAATCAGGCCTAACAGCCAATAGCAGACTGTTATGCTAACCCCTATTCCTCTTTCTTTTCTTCGTTAATCTTTTTAAATAATTCTTCCATTTTAAACACGTTGTCAAGGGTATCGTCGATAAAATACCTGATCTCCGGAATCCGGCGCAATTGATGCTTTATGCGCGACACCATCTCCTTCTTTATCTCCCAACTTCTGTCCTCAATTTTTTTGAGGGCGGCTTCGCTGTCCTTTACCTGGAACAAGCTGAGGTAGACCCGGGCTTCCAGCAAATCGGGAGTTATCTTCACCGAAGAAATGGATACCATTCCCCCATTCAGCATATTTAATCCCAGGCGTTGAAATATATCAGTTAGGTATTCATTTAAAAGTCCTGCAACCTGTTTCTGGCGTTTTCCTTCTTCCATAATAGATACTTGAGTAAGTAGCGAATTTACAGCTTATTTGTGTTTATGGCCCGTAATGCTAAGTACCGGGGCTGCTGAATGAACGCAGCGCTGCATGGCTTACCGGTTTTGGATGCGTTTAATGGCACTATTTATGTGATTTGTATGGAAGGTCATTCCTTTGTTAACAGACACACAAGCAGTAAAATCCTGGCTATGGAAAAGATAGTTATCGCACTCGATTTTAATTCCAATGGGCAGCAGGTTGCCCAAAAAGGTTACCAGCTTGCAACATCCATGGATGCAGAGATCGTGTTGTTGCATGTAATGGCGGAAACCGGCTATTATTCCACTTATGAATATTCGCCGGTGATGGGGTTTAATAATTTCAATACAACGGATGTGTTGATACCCGATGCAATCGGGGAAATACGACAAGCTGTTGAAGTATTTCTTGAGAAAACAAAGCAGGATCTGGGCGGAGGCAACAACATTCAAACCCTGGTAAAAGACGGGGATCCTGCCAGCACCATCATTGACACGGCAACGAGTTTACAGGCAGACATTATTGTACTCGGTTCACATAGCCGGCGCGGGTTGGAAAAAATATTAATGGGAAGCGTTGCTGAAAAAGTGCTTCACCACAGCGAGATTCCTTTGTTTATTATCCCTTTCAAAAAATAAAGATCTTTTTGAAAGATGGTGGTCTATGCACAAAAAAACCGGGTAATTACACCCGGCTTTTTTTATAGAACTTATTTTACTTGTTCATCATCTGCTTGGCCTCGATGCTTAAGGTAGCATGCGGCACTGCGCGCAAACGCGCTTTGTCGATCAGCTTACCAGTTACCCGGCAAATACCATACGTTTTGTTTTCGATGCGCATCATTGCCTTTTCCAAATGGTCTATAAATGAAATCTGGCGACTGGCCATCTGGCTCAGTTGTTCCCGTTCCATACTCATACCGCCATCTTCCATAGTCATGTAACGGCCGTCATCATTGTCGCCCCCCATTTCATCTTTACGGGTAATAAGACCCTGCAGGTAGGCAAGTTCTTTTTTTGCGGCATCCAGTTTTTTTGTAATAATCTCTCTGAATTCTAATAATTCTGCATCACTGTATCTCATGGTAGGTCCGGATATTTGTTCGGTTGGTTGATCTAAAACTGATTTTGTAAAATCTGGCTGATATTTTCGTATTGTTTTTGTTTTAATTTCCGGCATCACCACTTTTGCCGGTTTGTCGTTGGTTGCCTGCTTTTTTGGAACAGGTGGCGGTGTATTGGTAACCGGTTTAAAACTGGGCTTAGGCGGCACATAAGGTTTGGCCGGCGCAGTAATTGCGGGTTCCGGTTTTTTTACTTCCTGCTTTTTTACAGGCACGGGTTCCGATTTGGGCTTTATAACCGACTTGGGCGATGGTGGCGGTACAGATTTTTTTGCTGTCACAGTCTTGTTTGCTGACTTGGCGGCAGGCACAGGTGTCTTTGCAGGTGCTGGCTTGGCGGCAGGCTTTACAGCTTTTTTAGGTGCAGGTTTGGGCGCGGGCTTTTTTGCAACCGGCTTTTTAGCCGGAGCTGGCTTCCCCGCTTTGGGCGGAGCAGGTTTAGCAGCCGCCTTTTTTGCCGGCTTAACTGCTTTCTTCTTAACTGCCATACTTGTTATACTTTTTTTGTGACAAACACTTTCAGCGGAATGTCGTTCACTTCAATTTCAGTGCCATGGCTGATTTCAGGCACAAACTCCAATTTATCTGCCAGAATTTCGGCGCAAATATAGGTATTATACTTATTGACAGACGCAGCCAATTCTTTCTGCTGCGTTAATTGGACGAGAATCCGGTCCGTTAGGTCATAGCCATTGTCTTTGCGTATTTTTTGAATGCGATTGACAATTTCCCTGGCGTTGCCTTCTTCAACCAGTTCTGGCGTAACTGTTACATCCAGGGCTACTGTCAGGTTCCCCTTATTAGCCACCATCCAACCCGGAATATCTTCGCTGCTGATATCCGTGTCAGTAACCTGTAATATTACGGGTTCGTTTTCAATCAGCAATGAATAAGAACCTTCTTTTTCTAATTTGGCAATGTCTTCCTGCGTAAATGCTGCCAGGGCAGCGGCCACCCCTTTCATTTTTGGGCCCAATCGCTTACCCAGCGCTACATAATTAGGTTTTATTTTTTTGCTGATAAACCCGTTGTTGTCTTCCATGTAATCGATCTCCTTTACATTCACTTCGGATTTTATCAGATCTTCTATTTTCTGAAATTGTTGTTTTATTCCGGCGTTCGACACGGGTACCAGGATTTTTTGCAATGGCTGGCGAACTTTAATATTTATTTTTTTTCTTAACGACAACACCAGCGACGAAGCATCCTGGGCAAGTTGCATTCGTTCTTCCAGCAAACCGTCAATGATCGTTTCATTGGCTACCGGAAAATCAGTATGGTGAACCGAACCGGCCTTGTACCGTCCGGTCACTGCATTGAGGTTTTGGAAAATGGCATCGCTGAAAAAAGGAGAAACCGGGGCCATCAGCCGAAGTATCGTTTCCAGGCATTCATAAAGTGTCTGATAAGCCGATATCTTATCCGCTTCATACTCTCCTTTCCAGAACCGGCGCCGGCAAAGCCGTACATACCAATTACTGAGTTGCTCGTCTACGAAATCTTCAATCAGCCTGCCAGCCGCCGTTGGTTCATAGTCATCGAAGTGGGCAGTTACTTTTTTTATAAGCGTGTTGAGAGAAGAAAGTATCCATCGATCTATTTCCGGCCGCTGTGCAAGTGGTATGGCAGCTTCTCTAAAAGCAAATCCATCTACATTTGCATAGAGCGCAAAAAATTGGTAGGTATTATATAAAGTACCGAAAAATTTACGCTGAATTTCTTTGATACCGTCCAGATCAAATTTCAGGTTATCCCAGGGAGAGGCATTGGTTATAAGATACCACCTGGTGGCATCTGCGCCAAACTGTTCAATCGTGGCAAAAGGATCAACCACATTGCCTATCCGTTTGCTCATTTTATTGCCGTTCTTATCGAGTACCAGTCCGTTGGATACACAAGTTTTATAGGCAACACTGTCGAAAAGCATTACAGCAAGGGCATGCAGGGTATAAAACCAGCCCCTTGTCTGATCCACGCCTTCCGCTATAAAATCAGCGGGAAAGTTTTGTTTGAACGTCTCTTTGTTTTCAAAAGGAAAATGCCATTGGGCGTAGGGCATAGCCCCACTGTCGAACCATACATCTATCAGGTCGGGAACGCGTTTCATGGGTTTGCCGGCCGCACTCACCAGTATAATTTCGTCTACATAAGGTTTGTGCAGATCCAGGATACCGTCATGAAAATAATTTTTATTGGTATCGCCTCCCAGTATCTCTGTTGCTTTTCTTATTTCGGTATTCAATTCTGCTACGCTGCCAATGCATTTTTCTTCTGTTCCATCTGCTGTTTTCCATATTGGCAAGGGGGTACCCCAAAAGCGGCTGCGACTTAAATTCCAGTCTACCACATTTTCCAGCCAGTTGCCAAACCTGCCTTCGCCGGTGGATTTGGGTTTCCAGTTAATGGTCTTGTTCAACTCTGCCATCCTGTCTTTAACCGCGGTGGTTTTGATAAACCAGGCGTCCAGCGGATAATAAAGCACAGGCTTATCAGTACGCCAGCAATGCGGATAATTGTGCTCGTATTTTTCAATTTTAAAAGCCCTGTTCTCCAGTTTCAGCTTCACGCTGATGTCTACGTTTACATCAACATAATTCTTCTCGTCTTTGTAATTTTTTACATAGCGGTTACTGAACTCACCCAGCCCATCCACAAATTTTCCCTGGCGGTCTACCAGCGTTAATATGCCAATATTGTATTTCCTGCCTACTTTATAGTCATCTGCGCCAAACGCAGGCGCGGTATGTACGATGCCCGTACCATCTTCAATGGTCACAAAACTATCCAGCAATACACGGAATGGTTTTGCACCGGGCGTAATCTCCTGTATTTTTTGTAGCGTGCTTGCTTCAAAAGGAAGCAATTGTTCGTATTCCATGCCTTCCAGCAAACTACCTTTAAACACCTCCAGCATTTTCCATGGCAATGATTTTACATTGGCTGAATAATTTTCAAAGTCTCCGTTCTCATCTTCCGGCTTAAAATACTTGCTTACCAGGTTTTTTGCCAGCACTAAATTTACCGGCAAATGTGTATAAGGGTTAAAAGTTTTTACCATCACATAATCAATATTGGGGCCTGCAGTCAACCCAAGGTTAGAGGGAAGTGTCCATGGTGTTGTAGTCCATGCCATGAAGAAAACTTCGTGCGTCGTTTGCCCGGCGTTTTCCGCGGCGTCAAACAAAAACCGGCTTTTTTCATTTTTTACTGCCTTAAACATGGCCACCACACTGGTATCTTTTACCAGTTTATAACAACCCGGCTGGTTCAGTTCGTGCGAACTTAAACCGGTACCGGCTGCAGGTGAGTAGGGCTGTATGCTTACGCTCTCATACAAGAGTCCCTTTTTGTAGAGTTCTGCCAATATCCACCACAAGGTCTCTATATAGTCATTTTTGAATGTAACATAAGGGTCTTCAAGATCTACCCAGTAACCCATTTTCCTGGTTACATCATCCCACTTGTCCTTATAGCGCATCACTGCCTCACGGCACCTGCGGTTGTAATCCTCTACAGATATTTTTTTCCCGATGTCTTCCTTTGTAATACCCAGTTCTTTTTCTACACCCAACTCTATCGGAAGACCATGCGTATCCCAACCGCCCTTGCGCTTTACCTGGTAGCCCTTCATGGTTTTGTAACGGCATACAAGATCTTTTAATGTTCTTGAAATAACGTGGTGAATACCCGGGAGTCCGTTTGCGCTGGGTGGGCCTTCATAAAATACAAATGGAGCAGCGCCGGCTCTTAAATCCACGCTTTTCTGAAAAGCCTGGTTTTGCTCCCAGGCAGACAATATTTCCTTCTCTATAGAAGGTAAATGCAAACCCTTATATTCTTTATATCTGGACGGCATATATTAAACGGACTATTAGCAAAAGAACCGGTTAGCGGATTTTTTAATGGTGTGCAAAGGTATGATAAATATGAAGTGAAAATAAACAGGTAAACCTATCCCTTTTAATATTTGAAAACACGCCACTTTAACAATTTTTAGCATAATTAATGTGGTGATAGTGTTGGTTAAGCCCTGATCGAATTTATAACTGGGCGAATACAAGTATTCCTTTATTTGAAATGCATTTTCTATATCAAACATTAAAAAAACATTATAGGTAGGCAATTCGACGCCTCACTTATCCACATTTTATTTATTTGGCATAATTTCTGAAAGTTTGTAGCGCAGAATATGAGGTTAGAGAGCGGTGAAAATCAAGCTGTTGATTATACGATTTCAAATTCGTAAAATAACGAATAAACACTAACATTATTTATACCTCTTTCTACGGTTTAGGGTTTAGGGGTTAAAAGGGGAGTATTCCTACTCCCCTTCCTTTTAAAATTTTTGATTTTTCCAACCCGTTTTTAATGTCCGGTGACCATTTGTAAAAACCGTCAAACTAATTCCTATTTTATTATCCAATGCTACCGACAAGCCCGGGTTCAGACAAGGCGCTGGAACCATATTAGGCCTCTCATCATTTTTTGGTGAGGGGCTTTTTTGTGTTCATTACCCAGGCAGCTTAAATTTATAAGACTTAGCTATTAGAAGTATAGCGCGAGGGACATTTCATCTTGAGGAATCAACTAATGGCTAACGGCTAGTTTTTGCTGCGTATCATTTTATAAATCTTTACCGCGCTCATCAGCAGTATAATAAATAAAATCAGTCCTGCCAGACCCCATAAAAAACTTAGGTTCTGCTTTACCACCGCCAGCATTACGATTGCCACCAGGAAAATGGTTGCTACTTCGTTCCATATCCTGAGTTGTTGCGAAGAATATTTGAAACTACCTTTTAGCTGCTGCCGCACTAAAACATGCAGGCTGAGATGATAGCCATACAGGCAAATCACAAAACATAATTTTATCAGCAGCCAGGTGGGTATACTGTTCATGAGATACCAGGTAGTGCCACCAAAGATTAATGTAAGTACTGCAGAAGGCCAGGTGATAACCCACCACAAACGTCTAATCATAATATTGAACTGCTGCTGAAGGGCATCTTTTGCCGCTGCCGGCTTTTCAAGCGCTTCTGTATTATAAATGAGCAGCCTGGGCATATAAAAAAGCCCCGCAAACCAGGTTACAATAAAAATAATATGCAGTGCTTTAATATAGAGATACATATTGGTTGATTGGTTGGTCGGTTGACTGGTTGATTGGTTAAGCCGCAGCTTCTGCTATTTCAGGAATAATCTTATTCGGCTTACAACCTAGTTTTATTGTATCAGCTTATGACTACCAGCCGAATATTCTTTGATCCAGCCTGCGATGGCTTTAACCCATAACGGATGCGTATTCAGACATGGAATCATGGTAAAACTTTCTCCACCGGCTTTTAAAAAAGCTTCTTTCCCCCGCTCGTCAATTTCTTCCAGTGTTTCCAGGCAATCACTCACAAAGGCCGGGCAAATCACCAGCAATTTTTTTATCCCTTCTTTGGGCAGCTCTTCAAAACGGATATCGGTAAATGGCTGCAGCCATCCTTTACCCAGCCGCGATTGAAAAGAAACACTGTATTTTTTTTCGGGGATATGTAATTGCGCGGTCAGCTTTCTTGTAGTAGCAAAGACCTGGTGCCGGTAACAATAGGCATGTGCAGGAGAGGCCATATTGCAGCAGTCCTGTATTTTCAGGCAGTGATGACCGGTTATATCGCTTTTCCTGATATGCCGTTCCGGTATGCCATGGTAACTGAAAAGAATATGATCATACCCTGCCTGTAAATAAGGCTGCATATTAGCGGCCATAGCGTCTATATAATATGCTTCCTCGAAAAAAGGTTTGACAACAGATATCTTAAAAGAATATCCTTTTTCTGTATAAATCTTTCTGGCGTACTCTACCGCCGTTTCATAGCTCGACATGGCATAATGCGGGTATAACGGAATGAGAATCACTTCTTCCAGGCCTGGTTCTTTGCGAAGCAACTCTTCAAACGCATCGGCGGGGGAAGGATTTCCATAACGCATCCCGATAGCCACTGGCTCCGGGAGGGTATTTTGCAACGCCTGCTGTAATTGTTGGGTAAGCACTACCAGGGGCGATCCTTCTTTTGTCCAGATGGTTTTATAAGCAGCTGCAGATTTAGGCGCCCTTGATGGAACGATCAATCTTTTTACCAGCAGGCTGCGCAACAGGTATGGATAATCGATAACCCTTTCATCCATTAAAAATTGTATCAGGTATCGACTAACATCCTTTACTTCAGTTGAATCCGGAGATCCCAGATTCATCAGCATAATACCTCTTTTTACCGCTTCGGCCATAATTATTACTAAAATGTGTGCAAATGTAATTACTCCGCGCGGCAAATATCAATTTGCAGCCCAGCAAACAGGCTTAACACAGGTCAACCGGCGCAATGATACAGTTCATGACAAAAAATGACAGTCTGGTGACAAGGATTTTCGTTTTTTGAGGGCCGCTAAACTAATTTCGCCGTACTGATAACAGAAACTGTTTACATGAAAGGAAACGATTACAGCGGCATACTGAATTTCTGCATAGCCGGCATTAATTATAAAAAGACCGATGCTTCCGTACGCGGGCAGTTTGCCATTGGAACCGAACAATACCACAAAATTCTCGCGAACGCTCATGCCTATGGCCTGCATGAGCTGTTTATTCTCTCTACCTGCAACCGCACAGAAATTTATGGTTTAACAGAACATGTGCAGCAATTGATACGGTTGCTATGCTCACAGACTACCGGTTCGGCTGAGGTATTTAATGAATTGGCTTATATCAAAAGCGGCCATGATGCAGTAAATCATTTATTCAATGTAGCGGCAGGACTGGACTCCCAGATTTTAGGCGATTATGAAATAGTAGGGCAGCTGAAACAAGCCGTTAAATGCTCTAAAGAGAACGGCTTTATTGGCGCCACGCTGGAAAGGCTGGTAAACGCCGTGTTGCAGGCTTCAAAAGCTATCAAAAATCAAACAGCGCTTAGCGGAGGAACCGTATCCGTTTCTTTTTCTGCCGTACAATATATCAAGGAAAAAGTATCGGATCTGCAGAACAAAAAAATAGTACTGCTTGGCACCGGCAAAATCGGCCGTAATACCTGCAGGAATATGGTAGACTACCTGGGCACTAATAATATTACCCTTATCAACCGCAGTCCTGAAAAAGCAGCCGCGCTGGCGGGGGAATTGGGATTGCAACATGCATCATTAAGCGAACTGCCCGAACAACTTGCCGGTGCAGACATCATTCTGGTGGCTACCAATGCAGCCGAACCTACCGTACTGGCCTTGCACCTGGAAGGAAAGGGAAACAAACTGGTTATTGATCTGTCTATCCCTTACAATGTTGAAGCGGCAGCACAGCGGTTAACCGGTATTAACCTTGTAAATGTTGATGATCTTTCCAGGATAAAGGATGAAACCCTCCAGAAAAGAAAAGCAGAAATACCGAAGGCAAAAGCCATTATTGCCTTACACGCGGCCGAATTTGCGGAATGGCATACCCAGCGCCGGCATGTGCCCGTATTAAAAGCAGTGAAAGACAAATTACACCAGATACATTCCTGCCAGCCCGGAACCGGTCCTTATGCAGCCCCTGCCTTTATTAACTTTGCGGCTGAAAAACCGGAAGCCAGGATCCAGAAAATCATTACTACAATGGCGATAAAAATGCGTGAGCGTGACCAACGCGGTTGCCAGTACATTGAAGCCATCAATGATTTTATGGCCACCGGTACAAATTAATCTTTAATGAGAAAGAAAATACGGATTGGCACCAGGGAAAGCCAGCTGGCTGTATGGCAGGCCCGTGCCGTGCAACAATTACTTTCCCTGGCAGGGTTTGAGTCAGAACTGTTGTATATTAAAAGTGAAGGCGATATTGACCTGGTTACCCCACTCTACGAAATGGGTGTGCAGGGTGTATTTACACGCAGCCTGGACATTGCCTTGCTGAATAATAAAATAGACATTGCGGTCCACTCCATGAAAGATGTACCAGTTCAGCCTGCGAAAGGTATTGTACAGGCCGCCGTTTTAAAAAGAGCTTCTTATAAAGATTTGCTGGTATTTAAAACCGATGATTCTTTTCTACAAAATATAGGATCAGTGGCCACCATTGCAACCAGCAGCATCCGTAGAAAAGCACAGTGGCTTCACCGTTACCCGCATCATATTATAGAAAACCTGCGGGGTAATGTAAACACGCGGTTGCAGAAAGTAAAAGATAGTAATTGGCAAGGAGCCATTTTTGCAGCAGCAGGCCTGGAAAGAATAGAATTGCGTCCGGAAAACTGCGTTGAATTGGACTGGATGCTGCCTGCACCTGCGCAGGGAGCTATTATGGTAGTCTGCAGAGAGCAGGACGATTTTTGCACATCGGCCTGCGCACATTTTAATGATAACAGCACTGCACTTTGTGTAAAAATTGAAAGGGATTTTTTGAAAACATTACAGGGCGGCTGTTCTACACCCATCAGCGCCCTGGCAGAAATAGACAATGATGCCGTTATTTTTAAAGGAAATATTGTTACGCCCGATGGAAAAGAAAAAATTGAAACAACCGCCAGCGCCGCGGTAAAAGATGCGCACAATATAGGCGTTCAGTCAGCACTTGACATATTACAAAAAGGAGGGCCGGCCGTTGCGGCCAGCATTCGCCATGCAGCAAAATAACATTTCCATATTGTCCACGCGGCCCCTGCCGGCACCTGTTGTGGAAGAAGCGGCCCTGCAGGGTATTGATATCGATATTCAATCGTTTATAGAAACGGAACCAATACAGTCTGTAGAAGTACAGCAGGAAATTGAGCAGGCATTGCTGAGATCGGCTACCATTATCTTTACCAGCATGAATGCAGTAGAAGCTGTTGCATTGTTTATTGCTGAAGAAATGCCCGACTGGAGTATATATTGCATTGGCCAAACCACACAGGAACTTGTAAAAAACTACTTTGGAGCGGCGAGTATTGCTGCCACCGCCAACAATGCTGCTGAATTGGCCGGATTAGTAGCAGATGAAACTGATATTGATGAAGTAATTTTTTTCTGCGGTGATCAGAGACGGGATGAGCTCCCGGATATTCTTCGCAGCAGCGGCATTGAGGTCACTGAAATAATAGTGTATCATACCATAGCTACGCCGCAGGTTGTCAAAAAAGAATACAACGGGGTGCTTTTTTTCAGCCCCAGTGCAGTGGATAGTTTCTTTTCCAGGAATAAAACTGGAAAGCAAACTATGTTGTTTGCTATTGGTACTACAACAGCAGCGGCTATCAAAAAGCATACTGCCGGCAGCGTTATAATCAGTGATACCCCCGCTAAAGAAAGACTGGTAGAAAAAGCGATTAATTATTTCGTAAACAATGAAAGATAATCAGGAACACTCAAAATACTTAAAGAGCCTTCCCTCTCTCCGTTGGTGAGGGGCCGGGGGTGAGGTGCCAACATTATGACTACAATAAAAAATGATCTTATTTTAAAAACACTTCGTGGCGAACCAACGGAGCGGCCACCGGTGTGGATGATGCGCCAGGCCGGCCGTTATTTGCCGGAGTACATGGTGTTACGTGAAAAGTATGGATTTTTTGAACGTTGCCAGACACCTGAACTTGCCTGCCAAATCACGCTGCAACCGGTGGATATTATTGGCGTGGATGCCGCGATTTTATTTTCGGATATTTTGGTGGTGCCACAGGCCATGGGCCTTGAAGTACAATTAATAGAAAGCAAGGGCCCGGTTCTGCCCGAGCCTATAAAAACTGCAGCAGATCTGCAACGTGTGCGTGTACCCGATGTGCATGAAACATTGCAATATGTTTTTGATGCCATTAAGTTAATCAAGCAGGAACTGGATGGCAGGGTGCCGTTGATTGGTTTTGCCGGTGCACCCTGGACGATCCTCTGCTATATGGTACAGGGTAAAGGTTCCAAGACTTTTGATGAAGCAAAAGCCTTCTGTTATACCCAACCGGTACTGGCGCATCAATTGCTGCAGATGATTACCGATACAACTATTGCTTATTTAAAGGCGCAGGCCGCAGCAGGCGCCGATATTGTGCAAATTTTTGATAGCTGGGGTGGATTGCTAAGTCCCGGCGATTTTGAAACCATTTCATTGCAATACATCAGGCAGATTGTAGCCGCCCTGAAAGACCAGGTGCCGGTTATCATTTTTGCCAAAGGCGCCTGGCATTCGCTTGATAAAATGGCGGCCACCGGTGCACTTGGATTGGGTATTGACTGGTGCATTGAGCCCGCATTGGCAAGAAGATTTGCCGGTGGCCATATTACGTTACAGGGTAACTTTGATCCGGCCAAACTCTTATCTCCCGTGCCGGTAATAAAAAAGGAAGTAACGGAAATGCTGAATGGGTTTGGGCATGGTAGGTATATCGCTAATCTTGGTCATGGTATTTTGCCTAATGTGCCGGTTGACCATGCAAAAGCGTTTGTGGATACCGTGAAAGAATATAAGCGCTTCACGTAGCAATATGGAACGCGGCTCGTTATGATTGCTAAGATTCTTTTATGTAAAATTTAATCCCGTATATCGTAAAAATAATAACAATCGGCATTCCATTGAATCAACATTGAGGATGCAGTGTGATATTCAAAATCTAAAAAATGGAAACAGCTTCCAATTATAAAACATCTACGGCTGCATTCAGGCAGCAATGGATTGAATATATTTATCATCTCCAGGAAACCATTTGCAATGCACTTGAAGCAGTTGATGGTAAAGCAGGTTTTATAGAAGACGATTGGGAAAGGGCTGAAGGCCGTGGTGGTGGCGGCAAAACAAGGGTTATCAGTAAAGGAAATGTGTTTGAAAAAGGAGGCGTTAATACTTCCGTGGTGTACGGGCGTGTAAAAGAAAAAATGAAACAGCAATTGCAGGTAGAAGGTGCTGCCAAATGGTTTGCCGCCGGTCTGTCGCTGGTACTGCATCCACTCAATCCATTCGTTCCCACGGTCCATGCCAACTGGCGTTATTTTGAATTGTATGACGAAAACGACAACGTCTGCGATCGCTGGTTTGGCGGCGGCACAGACCTTACGCCCTATTATCTTTTTGAAGAAGATGCGCGGCATTTTCACCTGAATATCAAAAATACATTGGATGCATTTGGTGAAGACCTGTATCCAAAATACAAAAAAAACTGTGATGAGTATTTCGTAAACAGTCACCGCAACCAGGAAACAAGGGGTATCGGCGGTATCTTTTATGATCATCTCCGGGCAGAGAACGATGCGGCTGCCGAACAGCTGAGGAAATTCCAGGAGGCCAATGGCAATTCGTTCCTGCAAGGCTACCTGCCCATTGTAAAAAAAAGAAAAGATTTGCCGTTCACAGAAAAGGAAAAACACTGGCAGGAAATAAGAAGAGGGCGCTACACAGAATTCAATCTGCTGCACGACAGGGGCACTTTATTCGGCTTAAAAACAAATGGCAGAACAGAGAGCATACTCATGAGTTTGCCGCCTACTGTTCGGTTTGAATATAATTACCAGCCGGCAGCGGGCAGTGAAGAAGAAAAGCTGCTGAAGGTTTGTTTGCAACCGAAGGAATGGGTTTAATTGCTGATTTTGCGATTTCGGGATTTCGAGATTTCTATAGCCCGGGTTAAAATTAGGCTTCAACGAGACCGGCTCATATAATTATGGACTGTTAAAGAATCGTAGATTGATGGTTTGAACAACGTTGTTTACGTGCCCAGGTTTCAGACTTTTGGTCCTAGCAAATACCTATTGCCATGACAAAATATGAATTACAACAACGCACAAGAAAATTTCATGTTGATATTATCAACTGTTGTGCCTTTTTCCCAAGAAACGCGGCTGGATTCGAAACGGCCAAACAATTGATAAGATCGGCAGGTTCTGTTGGGGCCAATTACAGAGCGGCCTGCAGGGGGAAATCAAAGGCTGATTTCATTTATAAAATTGAAATAGTATTAGAGGAATCGGATGAGTCTTTATACTGGCTGGAAATTACCAGGGAAGCAAGCCTGATCCCAACAGATAAACAGGGCCAACTGAATAATTTGATTAAGGAAGCAAATGAACTCGTTAGTATTTTTAACGCTGCAGACATAACGGCGAAGAAGCGCAGAGATCAATCAAATCCCAAAATCGCAAAATTGCAAAATCAGCAATAACATATTATGTTCTTACAAAACCGACATCGAATTCTCCGAACTTCTCCATCTATACGCAGCCTGGTTGCCGAGACCAACCTGACGCCCAATGATTTTATTGCTCCTTTGTTTATCGATGAAGGTCAAAACCTGCATACTGAAATTGCTTCCATGCCCGGCTATTATCGCAATAGCCTGGACATTACCATACAGGAAGTAAAGGATTTGTTCAGCATGGGCATCAAATGCATTTTATTGTTTGTAAAAGCAAAAGATGAAACCAAAGACAACACCGGTAAAGAGGCCTGGAATAAAGATGGGCTCATGCAACGCAGCATCCGTGCTATTAAAAATGCCGTACCCGAAATGGTGGTTATGACAGATATAGCACTGGATCCTTATTCTATTTATGGTCACGATGGCATTGTGAAAGACGGAGAGATCATAAATGATGAAACAGTGAATGCACTGGTACAAATGAGCCTTAGCCATGCCGCCGCCGGTGCAGATTTTGTGGCACCCAGCGATATGATGGATGGCCGCATCGGCGCCATCCGCAAAGCGCTGGAAGAAAACAACTTTACTAAAACAGGCATTATGGCCTATAGTGCCAAATACGCTTCCTGCTTTTACGGGCCTTTCCGCGACGCGCTGGACAGTGCGCCGGGCTTCGGTGATAAAAAGACTTATCAAATGAACTACAGCAACCGCATAGAAGCCATCAAGGAAACGCTGATGGACGTAAAGGAAGGCGCCGATATTGTTATGGTGAAGCCTGCATTATCCTATCTTGATATCATCAGGGAAGTAAAAAATGCCGTACAGGTTCCCGTTAGTGCCTATAATATCAGCGGTGAATATGCTATGATAAAAGCAGCCGCAAAAATGGGCTGGATAGATGAAAACAAAGCCATCCTGGAAACCCTGACCTCCATGAAGAGGGCCGGCGCCGACCTGATAGCGACTTATTTTGCAAGAGACGCGGTGAAATTATTACAATAAATTACAGGCCTGAAATACCGCTGCATCAGGCAACAATATCATTGACAAGCAACCACTCAAAATGACAGACAGAAGACAATTTATAAAAACTGGCAGTATGATCGGTGCCGGCGCACTTTTGCACCAAACAAAATTATTTGCCGCAGGCACACAGGGCTTCGAGAGCAAACGCCCGCCACTGGCAGATAGAAAATTTACCAGTCCGCACGTAGAAGCTGCCATTGCAGAAATTAAAAAAGCATTACCGGGAAAAGAAATTGCCTGGCTGTTTGAAAATTGTTTTCCCAATACGCTCGACACCACCGTCGATTTTGAAATGCTCAATGGAAAACCGGATACCTATGTAATCACCGGTGATATTGATGCCATGTGGTTGCGCGACAGTACTGCCCAGGTTTGGCCCTATCTTTCTTTAATAAAAGGCGATGAAAAACTCCAGCAACTAATCGCCGGCGTTATTAACCGGCAGGCGGCATGCATCCGCAAAGATCCCTATGCCAATGCGTTTTATAAAGATGAAAATAAAATAAGCGAATGGAAACATTCGGATATAACGGATATGAAGCCGGGCATCCATGAAAGAAAATGGGAGATCGATTCGCTGTGTTATCCCATCCGCCTGGCCCATAAATATTGGCAACTTACCGGCGATACCACCGCTTTTGACAATAGCTGGAAGCAAAGCATTGCACTAATCTTGAAAACGTTTAAAGAACAACAGCGCAAAAACGGCAAGGGACCTTATAGCTTCCAGCGCAATACCGCCTGGGCTACAGATGGTGTACCGCTGGGCGGCTATGGTTACCCGGTAAAACCCGTTGGCCTTATTTGTTCTATGTTCAGGCCAAGCGATGATGCTACTATATTCCCCTATCTGATTCCGGCCAATTTTTTTGCCGTTGTTTCGCTCAAACAGGCAGCTGAAATGATGAATAAAATTCATAAAGACACGGCGCTTGCCAGTGAGTGTTCGCAACTGGCTGCTGAAGTAGAAAACGCCTTGCAACAACACGCAATGGTGCAGGGGCCAGCCATGAATAAGGTATACGCGTATGAAGTGAATGGCTTTGGCAGTTTTAATTTAATGGATGACGCTAATGTTCCCAGCCTATTATCCCTTCCTTACCTGGATGCCCTGGCACTGGCTGACCCTATCTACCAAAATACGCGAAGACTTGTTTTATCTGAAAA
>Ga0068859_100001488_pt1 | contig 23857 bp, 19 predicted proteins | sample KBSSwiS22_FD_66585 | JGI IMG/M metagenome (GOLD analysis project Ga0068859, IMG submission 66585) | Switchgrass rhizosphere microbial communities from Kellogg Biological Station, Michigan, USA - KBS Switchgrass S2-2 | ecosystem: Host-associated > Plants > Roots > Rhizosphere > Soil ...
CGAGTCGCCGACGCTCACCTGCGTCGCCAACACGAAGTCGATCTCGGTCGGCGCGCTCAACAAGGAGCTGGGGAAGCAGTGGGCCGCGATCTCGAACGGCTACGGCGACCTCAAGGAGAAGACGTTCCGCATCGCCCACATGGGCGACACCCAGGAGTGGGAGATCCGCGGCCTGCTCGCGGTGATCGACCGCATCCTGGGCCACGACGCGTGAGCGGCAGCAAGCGGGTCCTGATCTGCGACGCCGTCGCCGCCGACGCGGTCGAGAGGATGCGCGCGGGCGGCCTCGCGGTGGACGAGAAGATCGGGATGACGGGCGACGAGCTGCTGGCCGTCATCCCGGAGTACGACGCCGTGGTCGTCCGATCCGCGACCAAGATCGAGGCGCGCCACCTCGCCGCAGGCGACAGGCTGAAGGTCGTCGTGAGGGGCGGCGTCGGCGTGGACAACATCGACGTCGCGGCGGCCGAAGCCGAGGGCGTCCGCGTGCTCAACACGCCGGCGGCGTCGTCCGTGTCGGTCGCGGAGCTCGCGCTCGGCCTCATGTTCGCCCTCGCGAGGCAGATCCCGCGCGCGGACGCCTCCATGAAGGGCGGCGCTTGGGACAAGAAGAGCTTCGCGAAGGGGATCGAGCTCGAGGGGAAGACGCTGGGCATCCTGGGCGTCGGCCGGATCGGCCGCGCGCTCGCGCGCCGGGCGTCGTCGATCGGCATGGTCGTCATCGGGGCCGACCCGGCGCTCGGGACGATGGGCACGATCGACGGGCTCACGCTCCTGCCCCCCGCGGACGTCTTCGCGCGGGCGGACGTCATCTCGCTCCACCTGCCGAAGCCCGCGGGGGCGCCCCCGATCCTCGGGGCGGGCGAGCTCGGCAAGATGAAGCACGGCGTGCTCATCGTGAACTGCGCGCGCGGCGGGGTCGTGGACGAAGCGGCTCTCCTGCAGGCCCTCCACTCCGGCCGGGTCGGGGGCGCGGCGCTCGACGTCTTCGAGATCGAGCCGCCGAAGAACGCGGAGCTGTACGGCCACCCGCGCGTCGTCGCGACGCCCCACATCGGCGCCTCCACCGTCGAGGCGCAGGTGAGGGTCGGGCTCGAGGTGGCGGAGATCCTCCTCGCGGAGCTCTGAGATGGCGACGAAGTCCGTCTCGTCCGAGAAGGCGCGCCAGAGCAAGGCGACGATCCGCGCGATCGTGGACCTCGCCTCGGGGATCGAGGCGAAGGTCGAGCGCCATGCCAAGCCCGAGGTCGCCTTCCCCGTCCGCTCGCTCGGCAACGTGCGCTACGACCCGAAGAAGGGCTGGTTCGAGATCGGGAAGGGGAAGTCGGTCCGCACCCTCACCGTCAACACCGCGAAGACCTTCGCGCAGACGCTCAAGATGATGTCGCTGTCGAAGGAGCTCGTGGAGACGAACGACTTCGCCACGAAGAGGGATGCGTACTACCAGTCGAAGAACTGGGGCGAGGCGAAGTTCGACGACCAGTCCGAGTCCGACATGGTCATGGACGACATCGAGGCGATGTTCTCGATGGAGGGCGTTTCCCGCGAGCAGCTCCGCTACATCCCCGACGAGCACGGCGGGGCCGTCGCGGGGGAGCTCATCGTCAACGACACGGACCTCGAGACGGGGAAGGTCGAGCGGATCGACTGCACGAAGTTCGGCTCCGGGGCGTATTCGATCCCGTCGCTCGTCGAGAACCTGACCTTCGAGACCAAGGCGAAGTTCATCCTGTGCATCGAGACGGGCGGCATGTTCCAGCGCCTGCAGAGCCACAAGTTCTGGCAGAAGTCGCACTGCATCCTGATCTCGATGGCCGGTGTGCCCACGCGCGCGACGCGGCGCTTCGTCCGCCGCCTCTCCGACCAGTGCGAGATCCCGGTCTACGCCTTCGTGGACTGCGACCCGTACGGCATCTCGAACATCTACCGCACGCTCAAGGTGGGCTCCGGGAACGCGGCGCACATCAACCGGTTCTTCTGCGTCCCGCAGGCGAGCTTCCTCGGCGTGACCCCGCAGGACATCACCGAGTACAAGCTGCCGACGCACCCCTTGAAGGACGTGGACGTCAAGCGCGCGAAGGATGCGCTCAAGAACGACCCCTTCTTCAAGATCCACAAGCGCTGGGCGGCCGCGATGGAGCAGCTCGTCAAGATGGGCGTCCGCGCGGAGCAGCAGGCGCTCGCGCGCTGGGGGCTCAACTACGTGATCGACGAGTACCTGCCGCGCAAGCTGGCGGCGGTGGACAAGTTCCTGCCGTAGGTCAGCTGATCTCGCTGCCCCCGGGCACGATGGCCGCGGGGTCGATCCCGTTCGAATGCAGCGCTCCCGCCCAGACGTCGTCGGGGCGCGTGTCGAGGATCAGGCGGGCGTCGGGGGGCGCCAGGATCCACGAGCCCTCGTTGATCTCGCGCTCGAGCTGCCCGGGTCCCCACCCCGCGTAACCCGAAAAGCAGTGGAAACGTACCCCGGGTCCTTCACAGAGGCGGGAGAGCGTCCGCGTCGAGGCGCTCACCTGGAGCCCGTCCACGATGGCGCGGGCCTCGTGGTCCGAGACCTCGGGGCCGAACAGGACCAGGCCCTGCTCGGGCTGGACCGGGCCGCCCACGCGGACCTTCTTCCCCGGATCTCCGTCGTAACTGATCTTGTGGTCGCGGCACAGCTCGCGGAGCGAGAGCGTGGACTCGCGATTGATGACGAGGCCGACCGCGCCCTCGTCGCTCTGCTGGAGCAGGAGAACCACCGACTGACGGAAATTCGGGTCGAGGAGCTGCGGCACCGCGATGAGCATCCCGGGAGCGAGGGACTTGGGTGCCTGCCTTTCGTCCATCACACGGACAGTATGCCGCCATTCAAGGGCCGGGGCGAGTGCTCCTCACGCGCGCGACCACGCCCGCCGCCGCGATCGAGCCGGACACGACGAGGCCCGGATAGACGGGCTCGATGCCGAGCCAAGGGCCTTCCGCGCGCAGGCCGGACAGCACCCACGCGAGTGCCGTGGCCCCCGACACGATCATGCCGGGCGCGACGAACGACGCCCGCGGCCGCACCCTCGGGAAGAACACGCCGAAGATCGGTGCGAGCAGCACCGCGGTCGCGACCGAGCCGAAGCCGTACCAGAGATTCACGACCGACGAGGACGACAACGCGAAGGCGACCGCGATCGCGGTGCCGATGAGGAGGCCGACGCGCTCGCCGGAGAGCGTCGCGGCGGAGTACCGCCCGAGCCTCGCGGCGAGATCGCGGGAGATCGTGATCCCCGCGTTGAACAGGTACGAGTCCACCGTGGACATGACGGTCGCGAGCATCCCCGCGTAGAACACGCCGAGCAGGCCCGCGGGGAGGAGCATCTCGCCCAGCGCCGGGAAGGCGTCGACGCCGGAGGCAAGATCCGGGAGCAGCGCGCGCGCGTAGAGCCCCGTGAAGGTCGTGAGCCCGTCGAAGATCGCGAAGAAGAGGATCGACACGTAGAGGCCGCGTCGCGCGACCGCGGGGCTTTCCGCCGCGAAGCACCGCTGGAAGAACGTCGGCTCGACGAGCGTCTGCAGCGCGATGAAGTACCACGCGACCACGTACCCGACCGTCTGACCGCCGAGCACGGAGAAGCTCTCGGCCGGGACGGCCGCGCGCAAGGGACCCCACCCTCCGGCGTGGAAGATCGCGATCGGGAGCAGCAGCAGGAAACCGCCGTACATGAGCGCGAACTGGAGGCCCTTCGTCTGCACGACCGATCGGAAGCCGCGCGCGCCGATGTAGAGGAGGCAGAACACCGCGGAGGCGGCGATCGCCCACGCCTGCGGCATGCCCGTCGCGCGTCGCAGCAGCACGCCCAGCATGAGCAGGTACGGCGCGGGCAGCGAGCTGGCGAGGACCATGAGCGCGCCGAGCGCGCCCGCGCCGCGGCCGTACGCGCCGTAGAGGAGGTCGGGGAGCGTCGACGCGCCGAGCTGGCGTGCGCGCGAGGCGAACAGCAGCGCGAACAGGAGCGCGCCGACGTAGTAGGGGACGCCCAGCACGAGCCAGTTCGAGATCCCGTGGAGGTACGAGTACTCGCCCACGCCGAGCACGCCGCCGTACCAGGTGGCGACGAGCGTGACGACGAACGCCGGAAGCGTCAGCGTCCTGCCGGCGAGGAGGAAGTCCTCCTGCCCGTCGGCGCGCCGGGCGCGGCGCACCCCCAGGCCCACCGTCGCGGCGAGGTAGACGCCGACGACCGCCAGATCGAGCGGGCCGAGGGTTCCCGCCATCCCGTTAGAAGGTGAAGGAGACCCCGGCCAGGACGGTGCGCGTCGCGGCCGGGAAGAACTCGCTGAAGAAGGTGGTGTAGGTCTCGTCGGGGTACGAGTAACCGAACGTCGCGTAGTTCTCGTCCAGGAGGTTGTCCACGGTCAGGCGCAGCGTCAGCGACCCCTTTTCGCGCTTCACGAAGCGCGAGAGGTCCGCGACGCCGCGGAACATCAGGACGCCGTAGGGATCGATCTCCTTGTCCACCCAGCCGTCCTGGTCGCGCAGCGCGGGGTTCTTCCTCTCGTTCTCGCTCTGGTCGAGGAAGATGCGGCCGATGTAACGGCCGGACAGCTCGAGCCTGACGGGTCCGAACGTGCGCGCGACCGAAAGGCGCGCGAGACGGTCGGGGAACAGCGCGATGCGGTTCCCGGAATAATCGATCGGCGCCGGGGCGGCCGGGGCGAACACGACGTAGTCCTCGAGGACATCGTCGCTGAACGAGACGGAGCCGGAAAGATCCACCTCGCCGGGGAGCCTCCCCGAAGCCTCGATCTCGATCCCTTGGTGCACCGATCGCGCGGCGTTGGTCGTCAGAGGCACGCCGTCCTGGTCCAGACCGCCGGCGAAGACGAACTCGTCGCGGAAGTCCATGCGGTAGAGGTTGACCTTCGCGTGGGTCGTCCCGCGCCGGAAGCCGGCTCCCAGCTCGTAGGAGCGCAGGCGCTCGGGCTTCGCGAAGGGGTCGGAGTAGCGGTTCTCTCCGGGATCGAACGTGGCGAAGTGATCGGCGGCGCTTCCCGCCGGGTCGAGCAGGTCGTCCTCGGGATTCCACACGTTCCCGAACGCAGGCTCGCTGCGCGTCTGGACGGCCTGCGCGTAGAGGTTCCAGGCGTCGGTGACGTTCCAGTTCAAGCCGAGACGGGGCGTGACGAAGTCGTAGGAGGCGTCCCAGGAGATGCCGTTGACCCGGTCCTTGCGCATCCGGAAGCGGTGGGAGGTGGCCTGGAGTTCGAAGTTGAGAGTTAAGAGTTCAGAGACACGGAAGGCCTCCCGGACGAAGACGTTCAGCGTGTCCTTCTCGTTCGTGTAGTCGTAGAGGACGGGGTCCGGCTCGGGGGTGTCCGTCACGGTGCCGCGGTGCTGCCCCCGGTGGAACAGGAGCTCGGCTCCTCCCGACAGCTCGCCGCGGGCGTGCTGCCAGCTCACGCGCGGGATCCAGCCGACCTGCCGGTTCTCGAGGGCGCGCTTCCGCCAGCTCACGCCGTCGAACTGACGGAAGTATCCGTCGCCGTAGATCGCGTAGACCGTGTTCGTGAGGAACAGGCCCGGCGCCAGCCGGCGGTCGTTCTTCACCTGGAGCTGCGGCTGGACGAAGGTGTCGGTCTCGCCGGGGAGCAGGAAGTTCGTCCGGCGCAGCTTCGAGTCGGAGAGGTACTCGAACGGCACGCCGAGGTAGGAGAGCTGGGTCTCCTCGGGTCCGCCGAAGAGCTGGATCTTCCACACGGACTTCGGGTCGAAGCGCTCGAAGGCGACGTGGGCGAAGGTCTGGCGCGACCAAGCCGGGTCGCGGTAGCCGTCGCTCTCGACGTGCGCCGCGCGCACGGCCCACGCCCACGGCGACGTGCCGATCGGTCCCCCGTACCGGAAGGAGATCCGCGACGTGTCGAAGGAGCCGTAACCGAGCTCGACCTGGCCGCCGGCCGTCGTCGCCAGCGGCGCCGTCTCGAGGTTGACGACCCCGCCGATCGCGGGGGAGCCGTACAGCGCCGTCCCCGGTCCACGCTGGACCTGGATCAAGCCGAGGCCCGCCGCGAAATCGCCGAGGTCGATCGTGAAGAGCTGATGCGACTCGGGGGTGTTCAGCGGAACGCCGTTGACGTTGACTGCGATGCGCGATTGGTCGAAGCCGCGGATCCGGAGGTAGCTGTAGCCGAAGCCGTTCCCCGCGTCGCTGTAGGAGTACGCCGCGGTCATGTCCCCCAGGAGGGTCGACAGGTCTTGCCCGTCGTGCTCCCAGCGGATCTGCTCGGCGTCCAGGTCCGTGAACGAGGCGGGGTCCTGACGCTCCTTGGCGACCGTCGCGGAAACCTCGACCCGCTCCTCGACGTCGGTCGGGATCGGCGGCTCCGCGGGGGGCTCGTCTTCGGCGGGGACGGCCGGGCCCAGGAGCCCGGCGAGGAGGAGGACGGAGAAAGCACCGCGCATCGTCGCTCCGGACGAACCGGGCGCCGCGTCGAGAAGGACGAATGAGGGAAGGAGGGTCTTCGATCATCGTCCGTTTCCCTACGCTGGCATGACCCAGTTCAGGTTCGAGGGTTTGTTCTCAGCCCCCTCTCGGGGGCACCCCTAACGGAACGATCGCACCGTACGACACGCCTACCCGGCCGTCAAGGCGGGTGTTATATTTCCGAGCCCTTCGGACGGAAGGTTGGCTTTCCCCGAAACGGACGGCGGGCGGCGTAGCCAAGTGGTAAGGCAACGGTCTGCAAAACCGTCATTCACCGGTTCAAATCCGGTCGCCGCCTCCAACTGCCTCCGTCCGGTGCCGCGGATGGTTCCACGCTGATGTTCGATCGCAAGCAGAAGCTTCAGACGACGACGCTGCTCGACCGCATCGTGAAGGCCGGCGCGCGCCGCGTCGCGATCCTGGGCCTGCATCCCCATGCCGGCGCGCGGATGGTGCTGCAGTCCCTCGTCGAGGAGATCCACAAGAAGGGCGAGCCGCTCGCCGTCACCTCGGCGCCGAGGCTTCCGCTCGAGCAGGAGGAGGGGGCGGACCGTCAGCCCGTGACGCGCGTCCATCTCCCCGAAGGCGCCTGGATCGCTTCGTCCGCGCCGCAGGCGGCCGAGGCCGGTGGGGCCACGCTCGTGCAGGTCGAGCCGACCGAGTACACGAGCATCCTCGGCCAGGTCACGATCCAGCGCGTGACGTCGGCGGGAGAGGCCGACCTTCACGGTCCCGGGGAAGCGCCCTCGATGGAGGCGATCCTCGCGCGGTTGGGCGAGCTTTCGCGCGGGATGGTGCTCGTGGACGGGGGGTGGGAGCGGCGCGCGTTCGCCTCTCCCGGCGTGACCGACGGCGTCGTCCTCGTGCTCGCCGCCGGGTATTCCGCCACGCCGGAGCGTTCCGCGGCCGCGGCGCGTTACCTGGTCGAGACGCTCTCCGCGCCCCCGTGCGACGAGAGCGCGCGCCACGCGTGGGGCGAGACCGCCTCCAAGGGCGCGACCGTGCTCCTGGACGCGCGCGGTCAGATGACGGGCCTCATGCCGCCCGGGCTCCCCGATCCGACCCCCGCGCTCCGCACGTCCGACGGAGCGCCCGTCTCGACGGTCGTGCTCCCGCACGGCTTGAACGACGAGTTCATGATCCCGCTCGTCCGGTCCCAGTTCCGCTGCACGCTCGTGGTGCGCGACGCGACGCGGATCAACGTCTCCCCCGTGTACTACAAGGCGTGGCTGAAGGGGCGGGGCCGCATCCAGGTGGTGAGGCCCCTGAGGCTCCTCGCCGTCGCCACGAACCCCTGGAACCCCGCGGGACCGGACGCGGACCCGGTCGAGTTCCGGGCGGCGGTCGCGACGGCGCTCCCGGATCTCCCGGTCCACGACGTCGTGCTCGAGGGAGACCCGGCCGAGAAGAAGCCCGCCTGGAAGTTCTGGGAGTAGGCGGCGGCTTGCTGAAATTACATTTTATTTAAGTATGTGTGTAATGTCTTAATTCTCTATTCGTAATCTCGAAAGAGCCGCATAGCTGTCGCCTGGGGATTTCCCCTCCCACCGTTTCAGGCTTTTTAACCGATTCGAGATCCGTGATCGACCCTGCCGCGATGTGGCACGGTCCTGGCTTGTCACCGCCGCGGAGACCTCGAACCCATGCGACTTCTCTCTCGGCTCGCCCTCGTCCTCCTCACGTCGCTCCTGACCGCCGCCGTCTCGCACACGCTCGCGGGAACGGTCTCGATCGCGTGGGATCCCGTGTCCGCGACGGACCTCGCGGGATACCGCGTCTACTACGGGACGAGTCCGGGGAACTACACGCAGTCGGTGGACGTCGGGAACGTCACGCAGGCGACGATCAGCAATCTCACCGATTGCACTGCCTACTACTTCGGCGTGAAGGCGTACGACACGTCGGCCAACGAGAGCGCAACGTACTCGAACGAGATCTCCGGCTGGCCGCGGCCGGTCGTCACGCTCGCGGCACCGTCCGCCGCCGAGCAGGGACGCGCGCTGGCGCTGACCATCACGGGATCGAACTTCCAGTCCGGCGCGGCCGTGGTCTTCTCGGCGACCGGCATCACGGTCAACTCGGTGACCGTCAACAGCTGCACGCAGATCACCGCGAACATCACGGTCGGGAACACGGCGACCGTGGGCGCGAGCAACATCGAGGTCGCCAATCCCGACCAGGTCTTCGGCACCGGGACCGGCCTGTTGACCGTGCAGCTCGGCGTGGCGCCGACCGTGGCGAGCACCACCCCGGCGAACGGCGCGAACGGCGTGTCGATCGCCGTCGATCCGACCGTGACGTTCAGCGAGCCGATGCTCGCGTCGACGATCACCTCGACCAACGTGAAGCTGATCAACGCGTCGGGCACCGCGATCACCCAGGCGGGCGGCTCTCCGACGCTGTCCGCGGACGGACTCACCGCCACCATCAGCCTGGCGTCGAACCTGACGGCCGGTGCGACGTACCGCATCCAGGTCGTGGGCGGAACCTCCGGCGTGAAGGACCTCGCCAACAGGGCGCTGGCCACGACGTTCACCCAGGCCACCGGATTCAACACGGCCGCGGACACCACGGGGCCGGCGATCTCCGCGATCGCCGAGACCGGCGTCGGATCGACGGTCGCCACCGTCGGTTGGACGACGGACGAGGCGGCGGACTCGCAGGTCTTCTTCCGGAGGCAGGGGACGACCGCGTACCAGCAGACCACGCTCGACGTGACGCTCGTGACCACGCACAGCGTGGCGCTCACGGGGCTTGCGCCCTCGACGACCTACGACTACTACATCGAGAGCTCGGACGCCGCGGGGAACACGACCCAGTCCGCGGTGGGCACCTTCGCGACCTCGACGAACACGTTCACCTACCTGCGCATGGAGGCGGAGGCGGGCACGCTGGTCGCCCCGGTCCGCTCGGTGAGCGGGACGGGCGTCTTCGGCAACTCCTACATCGACGTTCCGGCCGGAACGCCGGCCGGCAGCGCCACGGCACCCGCCGGCACGGCGACGTTCGGCGTCAACATCCCGACGTCCGGGACCTGGTACCTCTGGGTCCGCATGTACGGACCCGACGCGAACAGCGACACCTGGTACGAGTCGGTCAACGGCGCCTCGCGCCAGACGGTCGTCGCCGCGCCGCTCGGCGTCTGGACGTGGAAGGCGGGCCGGTCCTACACCCTGTCCACGGGCCTCGCGTCGATCGAGCTGGGCGGACGCGATGCGACCGGACGCGTGGACCGCGTGCTCATCACCAACGACCCGACGTTCGTCCCGAGCGAGCAGGCGGTCGGCGACCAGACGCCGCCCGCCCCGGTCACGGCGTTCGCCGGCACCGGCGGCACGAACCAGATCGCGTTGTCGTGGACGAACCCGTCGAGCAGCGACTTCACGCAGACGATCATCCGTGTGCGGACCGACGGGAAGTTCCCGACCAGCCCTCTGGACGGCACGGCGGTCACCGTGGAGGCGAACACGCCGGGGAGCTCGGACGCGTTCACCCACACCGGGCTCAGCTCGGGTGTGACGTACTACTACAGCGCGTTCTCGATCGACTCGTCCGGGAACGTGGGGATCCGGGCGACCCTGCAGGCGCTGGCGTCGGATACGACGGCGCCGGGCCCGGTCAACAACCTGCGGCGCACCGACAAGCACTGAGCCAGGGTCAGGCACCTTTTCCTCCTCGGAAAAGGTGCCTGACCCCTTCAGCGTTCGCTCAGGGGGCCCACAGCCGGGCTTCGTCCACCGACCCGTCCACCGCCTTCATCGCCGGCAGGTAGGCGGACAGCGCGTAGTCCCGCACCATACGCGCCGACGAGAAGCGCGGGGCCAGCCGGGCGATCGACCTCTTCATCCAGGCCACCCACTCCGGCGCGTACCCGCCCTCGCCCCTGGCGTAGTACAACGGGACGACCTCGCCGCCGAGGATCCGGTAGACCGATTCGACGTCGTCGCGATCCTGCGCTTCGGCGTCGGCGTAGTCGTGCGGGGCGCCGATCGCCCAGCCCAGGGAGGGCTCGTACCCCTCCGCCCACCATCCGTCGAGCACGGAGAGGTGCAGGGCCCCGTTCATCGCCGCCTTCATCCCGGAGGTCCCGCTCGCCTCGAGCGGCCGCCGGGGCGTGTTGACCCACACATCGACGCCCTGGACGAGGCAGCGGGCGATCCGCATGTCGTAGTTCTCGAGGAGCACGACCTTGCCCCAGAGCTCGGGGCTCATCGCCGCCTCGAAGATCCGCCGGAGCATCGCCTGGCCGGGAAGGTCCGCGGGGTGGGCCTTGCCGGCGAAGAGGATCTGCACGGGCCGGCCGGCGCCGGACAGGATCGACGTCAGCCGCGAGAGGTCGCGGAAGAGGAGGTCGGCGCGCTTGTAGGTCGCGAAGCGCCGCGCGAACCCGAGCGTGAGGGCGTCGGGGTCGAGGAGGCTCGACACCCGCCTCAGACTCTCCGGCGAGCGTCCATGACGGGCGAGCTGCTCCCGGACGCGCTCGCGGGCGATCCCGACCAGGCGGCTCTTCTGCGCGACGTGGGCCGCCCAGATCTCGTCGTCGGGGATCGCGGCGACGGCGTCGGGGAACCCGGCGTCGAGCAGATCGTCCTCGAAGTCGCGGCCGAGGCGGCGGCGGAGGAGCTCGCCCATCTCCGGGCCGATCCAGGTCGGAAGGTGCACGCCGTTCGTGATCGACCCGATCGGCTCGCGCTCGCCGCCCAGGTGCTTCCACATGCGCTCGGCGACCTGGCCGTGGAGCTTGCTCACGCCGTTGGCGCGCCCCGAGGTCTTGAGCGCCAGCACCGTCATGTTGAACGGGCCCTCGCCCGGCTTCTCACGCCCGAGCTCGAGGAGGGGGGCCGGGGACGGGCCGCCCGCGGCCCACGCTTCGAGGTAGCCGCGGACGAGGTCGGCGTCGAACGTCTCGTTCCCCGCGGGTACCGGCGTGTGCGTCGTGAACACGCCGTTCCTGCGGGTCGTGCCGATCGCGGTGTCGAGCCCCGCTCCGTCCCGCGCCATCGCCGCCTGGATCCGCTCGAGGGCGACGAGGGCGGAGTGCCCCTCGTTGAGGTGCCACGCCGACGGCTCGATCGCGAGCGCTTTCAGGGCGCGGAAGCCGCCCACGCCGAGGATCATCTCCTGGCAGAGCCGCATCTCACGCCCGTGGACGTAGAGGATCGAGGTGATCGGCCGGTCGGCCGGGTCGTTCTCGCGCACGTCCGAGTCGAGGAGCAGCACCGGGACGCGCCCGACCGTCGCCTTCCACACCTGCACCTCGACGGTGCGGCCCGGAAGCTCGACCGGCACGCGCAGCGGCTTGGATCCCGGGCCGGCGACGGGGAGCAGCGGCAGCTTCCGCACGTCGTAGTCGGGGTAGAAGTGCTGCTGGTCGCCGTCGGCGTCGATCGTCTGGCGGAAGTACCCCCGTCGGTACATGAGGCCGACACCCACGAACGGGATCCCCAGGTCGCTCGCCGACTTGCAATGGTCGCCGGAGAGGATGCCCAGGCCCCCGGAGTAGATCCCGAGCGACTCGTGCCACCCGAACTCGGTGGAGAGGTAGGCGACCGGACCGGCCGAAAACCCGGGGTGCGCGCGGTGGAACCACGTGGCGTCGAGACCATTCCGGTACCGGTCGAAGGCGCCCATCACGGCGTGGTAGCCGCTCATGAAGCTCTCGCTCTGCACGAGCGGATCCCAGAGGTGACGCTCCGTCCCCAGGAGCAGCTCCACGGGATTGCGGCTCCGGATCCAGCGCGCCGGGTCGATCGCGGAGAACAGCAGGTGCGCGGGCGCCGACCAGGTCCACCAGAGGTTGTAAGCGAGGTCGTACAGCCCGGCGACGTCTCGGGGAAGCTCGATCTCGGCGCCGGGCAGTGTCGGGATCTCCTTCGGAGGCATGAGGCCCACTATAGCCTGCTAATCTGGCGCCGTGCGTCACCTGCGTCTCGACCGCCCGCTCGCGTTTTTCGACCTGGAGACGACCGGGATCGACCCCGCGCGCGACAAGATCGTCGAGGTCGCGGTGGTCCGCGTGGACCCCGACGGCTCGCGCCGCACGGCGCTCCACCGCGTCAACCCCGGGCGTCCGATCCCGAAGGAGGCGACCGCCATCCACGGGATCGGCGACGACGACGTGAGGGACGCGCCCGCGTTCGCCGCGATCGCCCCCGGTCTTTCGACGCTCCTCGAAGGCGCCGACCTCGCCGGGTTCAACGTGAACCGGTTCGACGTGCCCCTCCTCGAGCGGGAGCTCAAGGAGGCGGGGATCGACCTGGGCCTGAAGCACAGGCGCGTGATCGACGTCATGACGATCTTCCACCGCAAGGAGCCGCGGGACCTCTCGGCCGCCGTGCGGTTCTTCCTGGCCCGCGACCACGCCGGCGCTCACGGCGCGTCCGCCGACATCGAGGCCACGCTCGAGGTGCTCGACGCCCAGCTCGCGAGGTACGACGACCTTCCGCGCGAGGTGGACGCGCTCCACCGCTGGCTCTACCCGGTCCCGGCCGACGCCGTGGACCGGCAGGGCAAGTTCGTCGTGCGCGAGGGGCAGATCGTCTTCGCCTTCGGGAAGCTCCGCGGCCGGCCGCTCAAGGAGGTCGCCCGGCTCGAGCGGGACTACCTCGAGTGGATCCTGCGCCAGGACTTCCCCGACGACGCGCGGGCGCTCGTCGAGAGCGCGCTGCGGGGGGATCCGTGATCAGCACGACCGACTTCAAGCGGGGCGCCAGGATCCTCGTGGACGGGGAGCCGTACACGCTCGAGGAGTACAGCGTCCAGACCCCTTCGGCGCGGGGCGCGGCCACGCTCGTCCCCTGCAAGCTCCGCCACGTCGTCTCGGGGGCGCTCCTCAGCAAGACCTTCAAGTCCGGGGAGAAGTTCGAGGAGCCCGACGTGGCCTACCGGCAGGCCCAGTTCCTCTACGGCGACGGCGAGTCCTGCCACTTCATGGACCTCGGCAGCTACGACCAGTTCGAGTTGGCGAACGACCGGATCGCGGACATCGTCCCGTGGCTGTCGGAGGGGCTGACCCTGAACGCGGTCTACTGGAACGGCTCGGTGGCCGGGATCGCGCTCCCGCAGTACGTCGAGGCCGAGGTGGACATGGTCGGCGGCGGCGCCCGGGGGGACACCGCCAGCGGCCGGAACCTCAAGGAAGCGTTCCTCAAGAACGGGCTCACCATCCGCGTGCCGCTGTTCGTCGAGTCGGGGGAGAGGGTCGTCGTGGATCCCAAGACCCTCGAGTTCATCCGGCGCGCCCCGAAATAGGGTCAGACCCCGTCTAGGTACGCGAGGATTCTCGAGGCGCGGGCCAGCGCCGGAGCCACCCTCGCACCGCGGTCCGCAAGCCCCGTCAACCGCGCTCGCTGCCTCTCCCAGGCGCGAGCCAGCTCGGCGGGACGATCCCGTAGCAGGCAGGGGCCCGCCTCGAGGACGTCCTCCTCGGTGAGGCCGCAAGGAACGGTCAGCCGGGTCCCGGCCTCAGGCGACGCGACGAGGATCGTGTAGAAGCGGCCGGAGTCCTCGACGAGCCGCTCCGCGACGAGGCCGAGCCCCTCCTCGAGCAGTCGGGCGCGCAAACGACCCGCCTCCGTCTGGGGCTGGAGGACGAAGCGGCGGATGAGAGCCCCGCCGGGGCGCCGCCCGACGATCCCCGCGATCGCGGCCCCGCCCAGGCCCGCGACGATCGCGGTGTCCACCCCGTCCTCGGGACGCAGGGGAGAGAGTCCGTCGCCCCGCCTTCGCTCGAGGCCGGGGACGTCCGCCGAGAGCTCGAGCTCGGCGGGGCTCAGCTCGATCACCACGACCCGCCGGCACCGGCCCGACCGCAGGAGGTGGGCCGCGAGCCGCCCGTGTCCCGCTCCGACGTCGGCGGCCACCGAGCCCTCGGGGACCAAGGAGGCGACGGCGGCGAGGCGCGGCGAGAGCATGTGGTCCTATAATCCGCGAAATGAACGTGTCGTTCACGGATCGCTTCACCACCGACGACGCCGTCAACATCTACGGGCTCGACGCCTGGGGGAACGGCTACATCTCCGTGAGCGAGGACGGGCATCTCCTCGTCGCGCCCGGGCGGGATCCGGCGAAGGCGATCGACGTGTTCCGCGTCGTCGAGGACCTCGTGCGGCGCGGCATCAAGACCCCGCTCCTGCTCCGCTTCCCGCAGCTCCTCGAGGGACAGGTCAACGAGCTCTCCCAGAGCTTCGCGTCGGCGATCCGCGAGTACAGCTACGGCGAGCGTTACCAGCCCGTCTTCCCGATCAAGGTCAACCAGCAGATCTCGGTCGTCCAGGGGCTCGTGAAGTCCGGCTGGTCGTCGAACCTGGGCGTCGAGGTCGGGAGCCGCCCCGAGCTTCTCGGCGCGATCGCGCTCGACCTCTCGCCGGAAGCGCTCATCGTGTGCAACGGGTTCAAGGACGACGAGTACCTCTCGATGGCCTCCACCGCGTGCCGCCTCGGCAAGCAGATCGTCGTCGTGGTGGAGAAGCCCTTCGAGGTGGACGCGATCGTCGCGATGGCGGCGCGCGAGCCGGTGCTGTTCCGGATCGGGTTCCGCATCCGCCTCCAGGCGCGCGGCTCGGGGATGTGGGAGAAGTCGGGCGGGTTCGCGTCGAAGTTCGGCCTCACGACGCTCCAGCTCCTGCGCGCGCTCGAGAAGCTCACCGCGGCCGGGCTGCGCCCGCAGATCACCCTCCTCCACTTCCACATCGGGAGCCAAATCACCGAGATCCGCAAGATCAAGAACGCGGTGCGCGAGGCGGCGCGGATCTACGCCAAGGTTCGGAAGCTCGGCGCCGACGTGCAGTACCTCGACGTCGGCGGAGGCCTCGGGATCGACTACGACGGCTCGAAGACCTCCTCCGACGCGTCGGTGAACTACTCGGTGCAGGAGTACGCGAACGACGTCGTGTTCGGCATCCAGGAGGTCTGCGAGGAGGAGCACGTCCCGCACCCCAGGATCGTCAGCGAGTCGGGGCGCGCCCTCGTCGCCTACCACGCGATGCTGGTCACCGACGTGCGCGCCGCGGTGTCGGGCATCGAGCCGGATCCGCCGCCGCTCACCGGGCGCGAGCCGCAGGTCGTGCAGGACCTCGCGGAGGTCGCCCGCAAGATCTCGGTCAAGAACTACCGCGAGTTCTACCACGACGCGATCGAGTACCGGGACCAGATGTACTCGCTGTTCAACCTCGGGATGCTCGGACTCGAGGATCGCGCCAAGGGCGAGGTGCTCTTCCGCGAGATCGCGTCGAAGGCGGTGCGCTACTCGAAGTCGGCGAAGTTCGTCGCCGACGAGTTCCAGGAGCTGGAGTCGAAGCTCCACGACAAGTACATCGTCAACTTCTCGGTCTTCCAGTCGATCCCGGACCACTGGGCGCTCGATCAGCTCTTCCCGATCATTCCGGTCCATCGGCTCAACGAGACGCCGACGCGCAAGGCGACGCTCGGGGACATCACGTGCGACTCGGACGGAGACGTCGAGAAGTTCGTGGACCTGAAGGACATCAAGGACGCGCTCGAGGTGCACGAGCTGCGCGAGGGTGAGCCCTACTACCTCGCGTTCGCCCTCGTCGGGGCCTACCAGGACACGATGGGGGACATGCACAACCTCTTCGGCCGCGTGCACGAGGCGCAGGTCATCCTCGGCCCCAAGGGCGTGCCGGTGATCTCGGACGTGCGCAAGGGCGAGCCCGCGGGCGAGACGCTCGCGTGCTTCGGCTACGTGCCGGAGGACCTGGTCGAATCGGTCCGCGTCCAGGTCGCGGAGAAGGCGCGCCGCGGCGACCTGACGCCGGACGAGGCCGACGCGATCCTCGAGACCTACCGGTCGCGCCTGGCGCAGTACACCTACCTCGATTGACGGGCGCGCTCCCGCGGCACCTGGGGCTTCCCGCCGCGGCGGCGATCTACGTCGGCATCATCCTCGGCTCGGGGATCTTCGTCGCCCCGGCGCTCGTCTCGGCGACCGGGGCCTCGCCGCTTTACTCGACGCTCCTGTGGCTCTTCGGCGCCGTGGTCGCCGCGTGCGGTGCGTCCTGCTACGCCGAGTGCGCGGCGCGCCTTCCCGAAAGCGGCGGGTTCTTCGTGTTCCACCGCGTGGCGTACGGTCCCGCCGTCGCCTTCGTCGGGGGATGGGCCGCGATCTTCATCACCTACCCGGCGTCGATCGCGGCCATCGCGCTCATCCTCGCGAGCTACCTGCGCGAGGTCGCGGGGATCGGCGTCGACGATCGTGTGATCGCCGCCGCCGCGATTGCGATCGCCGCCACCGTGAACGCCCTGGGCCTTCGCACCGGCCCCCGCGCGCAGATCGTCCTCACGAGCGCGAAGATCGGAGCGCTTCTGATGCTCGGGGCCGCCGCGCTCGCCGCGAGCGGGCCGCGGGCCGCCGCGACCTCCACCGCGCCGGCCGTGCCCGGCGCCTGGCTCGCCGCGCTCGTGCTCATGCTGTGGACCTACGAGGGGTGGTCCGACGTCACGCTGCTCGCCGGCGAGGTGCGTGACCCCGGGCGGAACATCGGCCGCGCGGTCCTGATCGGCACCGGCATCCTCTTCGTGACGTACGCCCTCGTCCAGCTCGCCGTGGACCGGGTGCTCCCCCAGGCTTCGACCTCCACGCGGCCGGTCGCGGATGCAGCAGGGGCCGTCTTCGGAGCGGGAGGCGGGCGGCTCGTGGGCGCCCTCGTCGTCGTGAGCACCTTCGGCGCGATCCAGGGCGTCATCCTCACCGTGTCGCGGCTCGGATTCGCCATGGCGCGCGAGGGCGCCTTCGTCCCGTGGTTCGGGGCGCTCCACCCGAAGCTGGGCACGCCCGTGCGCGCGACCGCGGCGATGACGCTGGCGTCGCTCGCCTACCTCGCCTCGTCATCGTTCCGGGAGATCGTGGTCTACTTCACGTTCGCGATCTGGATCTTCTACGGGCTCACCGCGGTGGCGGTCGTGCTCCTGCGCCGGCGCGGCGTGGGGGATCCGCCCGGTTGGAGAGCCCCGCTCGGCATCGTGCCGTCGATCGTGGTGCTCGCGACCGGTGCGTTCGTGTCCGCCCAGCTCGTCCGGCAGCGCCCGAAGGACGCGCTCGTCGGCGCCGCCATCCTCGCGGCGTCGCTCCCCGTCTACGCGCTCGTCTCGCGCCGCGCGGTCAGGGCTTCGGGATCTGACGCGCGATCACGATGAACTCGGAGAGGTTCTCGAGCGTCAGCATCCCGGCGAGCTTCCCGTCCTCGACGACGAGGAGCGGTCGCGCCGGGTCCGCCTGGAGATGCTGGAGCACGGCGTCGAGCGGCGTGCCCGGGGCGACGACGACCGGGTCGCGCTGCATGACGTCCAGGACGGGCGTGCCGCTCCCGGAGCGCGCGAGCTCCTCGAGGAGGCGCACGCGCGGGAGCACGCCCGCGACCCGGTCCCATGCATCGAGGACCGGGAAGTCGTGCTGGTGGGTCGCGAGGAGCAGCTCCGCCGCGCGCCCGAGCGAATCCTGAGGCCTGAGCACCTCGAAGCGGCTGATCATCGCGTCCTTCGCGACGCGGCCGGCGACCGCGGAGCGGCCGCGCTGGTACGCCGCCTCCTGGGTCGCTCCGAGGAAGACGAACACGCCGATGAAGACCAGGAGGAAATTCCCGCTCCAGAGGCCCAGGACGGCGAAGAGAACGGCGAAGAGCTGGCCGACGATCGCCGCGATCCGCGTCGCGCGATCCTGGCCGAGGGAGATCGCGAGCAGGCCGCGCAGCACGCGCCCGCCGTCCATCGGGAACGCCGGGATCATGTTGAACAGCACGAGCATGACGTTCGACCAGAGGAGCTTCTGCACGAGCCCGTCCTGAAAGGGGAAATCGATCGAGAGGTCGATCGGCGCCCCGACGGCCACGAGCACGATCGAGAGGGCGGCGCCGATGACGGCGTTGACCGCGGGGCCCGCGAGCGCGATGAGCAGCTCGGCGACCCCGCCCGGGATCCGCTCGAGGCGCGCGACCCCGCCGATCGGGTAGAGCACGATCTCGCGCGTCTTCACCCCGAAGCGCTTCGCCATCGCCGCATGTCCGAGCTCGTGCAGCACGACGCAGGTGAAGACCCCGACCACGAACGCCAGCTCTGTCTTGACGTCGCGCGCCATCGCCGCCGCGTACGTCGCGAACCAGACGAGCAGCGCGAGGAAGGTGACGTGAACGCGGATCGGTATCCCGAGCAGCGTCGCGACCTGGAACGACCACCTGGAGCCGGAGGCGGCCCCGGATTCGGCGGATTTCGCGGAGACCTCGCTCATCGGGGCGATCATAGGGGCGCCCGCGGGAATGCGCTATCGTTCGCGCGTGAAGCTCATCCCCGCGGTGGAAACGGTCTATCGGCGCCAGGACTACGGCGCACGCCCCGCGATCGAGGGCGTGCAGATCCACGAGCTCAAGCGTTTCCGGGACGACGGCGGCTCGATGACGGAGCTCTCACGCTTCGAGAGCGGCGCCCCGGACGGGATGTCCGGTTTCGCGCTCGCGCAGCTCAACTACAGCGTGGTCGAGCCCGGTGTCCTCAAGGCGTTCCACGTGCACCGTCGCCAGACCGACGTGTGGTTCGTGCCGCCCGAGGACCGCTTGCTCCTCGTCCTCGTGGACGTGCGCGAGGGATCGCCGACCGAGCGCGCGCTCCTGAAGATGATGCTGGGCGACGGCGCGTCGCTCCTCGTGCGGATCCCGCCGGGGGTCGCGCACGGCTGCAAGAACGTCGGGACGACCCCCGCGCGCGTCGTCTACATGACCGACGTGCGATTCACGCCGGATGCCGCGTCCACCGATGAGGGGCGCCTTCCTTGGGACATGGTGGGCGCGCAGATCTGGGAGCCCGCGAGCGACTAGCTCTGCCGGATCGGGGCGAACGCGTTGTTCGCGCTCTCCCACAGCGTCCGCGCCAGCTCCTTCCGGTCCGCCGAGCGCACGGGCGCGTCCGCGAACTTGATGCGCGCATCGATCTTCGGCAGCGCGGCGAGGCGCAGGAAGTGCCCCGGGAAGCTCGAGCCGTCGTGCCAGCAGACGGTGTCGGACGGCGCCGCGGCCGACCCCGGCGTCTCGTAGTTGATCGTCGCCGCGTAACAGGGGACGCCCGCCTTCGCCGCGGGCTCCAGGAGCGACGGGAGGAACGGGAGGATCGTGGCCCCCGCCGAGCTCCGCCCCTCCGGGAAGATCGTCAGCGGCACGCCCGCGACCAGCGTCTTCGCCATCTCGGAGCCGGCCCGCACCACGTCCTTCGCCCGCTCGCGATCGACGAAGATCGTTCCCGCGCCGCGGGCCACCCACCCGAACAGGGGCCAGGTCGCGATCTCGCGCTTGGCCACGAACAGGCTCGGGTAGATCGATCCCAGGACCAGGATGTCGAGGTAGGAGACGTGGTTCGACGCCACGAGGAAGGCCGTTCCCTGGGGGACCGTTCCCTCGACGCTCCGCTCGACCCCGAGGATGGCGCACAGCGCTCGCCCCCAACGGCCCGCCAGCTTGGCCTGGAGGCGCGCCACCCTCGCCCCGTCACCGGCGATGAGGCGCGCAGCCGGGGTCAGAGCGGCGAAGAAGAGGGTCACGATGGCGCAGGCAGAGACGCGCCAGAGCACGCGGGGCGAGGGCACGGGTGTATTCTAGCCAGCCTTTCGAGGGGAAAAGCCTTGGCGACGGAGTTGTCGATCGTCGAGCCGGGGGGCGGCATGCGCAAGCTGCCCCTCGAGCGCGACAAGATCCGGTTGGGCCGGTCGTCCGACAACGACCTCGCCTTCCCGACCGACATGAGCCTGTCACGCCACCACCTCGAGCTCACGCGCGAGGAGGACGCCTGGTTCGTCCAGGATCTGGGCGCCAAGAACCGGACCACGGTCAACGGCCGCCGCGTCGAGGGGAAGACGCGCCTCTCCGGCGGCGACCGGATCGGCGCGGGCCAGATCGTGCTCGTGTTCGGATCGCCCGAAGGGTCGCGCGGCCCCGTGGAGTTCGTCCCGGCCGAGGACACCCCGCTCCGCGCGACCGTGATGACGAGCCTGCGCGGCGTGCTCTCCCGCGAGAACACCCTCCCGGGGACCGCGAAGACGCCGGTGAAGTTCGAGGAGCGCCGGGGCCTTCCCCTCGAGCACCCGGGGGTCGCGGCCCTCGTCCGCGCAGGCCGCGAGCTGGCGGGTCACCGTCCGCTCAACGAGCTGTTCGAGCTGATCCTCGATCTGTCGATCAGCGCGGTCGGGGCCGAGCGGGGCGTCCTCATGACGCTGGAAGGCGAGGAGCTCGTGACCCGCTCGGTGCGCGGGCAGGGGTTCCGCATCAGCTCCACCGTGAGGGACCGCGTGCTCTCCGAGCGCGCATCGCTCCTGGTGCAGGACACCCAGGCCGACGAGGCGTTCAAGGCGCGCGACTCGATCGTCGGGCAGCACGTCCAGAGCGTCATGGCGGTCCCGCTCCAGACGAGCGACCGCGTCATCGGCCTCATCAACGTCGATTCGCGCGCCTTCGCGCGGCCGTTCACGCCGGGGGACCTCGACCTCCTCACGGTCCTCGCCAACGTCGCCGCGATCCGCATCGAGCAGCAGCGGCTCGCCTTGGTCGAGCAGCAGGAGCGCATCATCTCCCGCGACCTCGAGCAGGCGGCCGAGATCCAGCGGCGGCTCCTCCCGGTGAACCCGCCGACCATCCACGGGTTCGACGTCGCGGGGCACAACCAGCCGTGCCGCACGGTCGGCGGGGACTACTTCGACTTCTTCACCTACCCGGACGGCCGGATGAGCTTCGTGCTCGGCGACGTCGCGGGGAAGGGGATGCCCGCGGCCCTCCTCATGACCGCGCTCAAGGGCGGGGTCCAGGTCCTCCTCGGCGAGCCGCCGGACGACGTCCCGCGCCTCATGGCGCGCCTGGACCGCGTCGTCGCGGCGAACTTCCCGCGGAACCGGTTCGTGACCCTGTTCTTCGGCCTGCTCGACCCCGCGTCGGGGGAGATGACGTACTGCAACGCCGGGCACAACCCGCCGTTCTTCCTCCGCACGGACGGCACGATCGAGCGCCTGCCGTCGTGCGGGACGATCCTCGGCATCTTCCCGGACATGGGGTACGACGCCCGCGTCTGCCGCTTCGGCGCCGGCGACGTCCTCACGCTGTTCTCCGACGGCGTCACCGAGGAGACCAATCCGGCGGGCGAGGAGTACGGCGAGGAGCGGCTCACCCAGCTCCTCGTGCGGGACGACCGGACCGACGCGGGCGCCATCGTCGCGGAGATCAACCGCGCCGTGACCGCGTGGGCCGCGGGCGCCCCCGCGGCGGACGACATCACGGTCGTGGTCGTGCGCCGCATCTCGTGACGTTCCGGCCTGCCCCGTGGGCGCGCGGGCCCCACCTCCAGACGATCGTTCCGACGTTCACCCCGGTCTTCGGGCCGCAACCGGCGGCGGAGGTCCTCGACGTCCCGGTCGCCCCGGAGACGTCGGTGCGGACCCTCGTCAGCGCCGGCGGAAGCCGGGGGACGATCGTGCTCATCCACGGGCTGGGCGGTTCTGCGAGCGGCGTCTACATGGTCCGCACGGCACGCGCGGCGCTGGCGCGCGGATGGTCGGTGCTGCGCATGAACCTCCGGAACTGCGGCGGGACCGAGCGCCTGTCCAAGACCCTCTACAACGCGGGACAGAGCGACGATCTCGCGCGCGTCCTGGAGGCGATGTCGTCCGCGGGCCTGCCGCGCCCGTACGCCGTGATCGGGTTCTCGCTCGGCGGGAACCTCGCCCTCCGTTACGCGGGCCTCGCCGAGGACGCGTCCGCGGCGGACCTCGTGGTCGGCGTGAACCCGCCGGTGGACCTCGCCCGGTGCATGGACGCCCTCGAGCTGCCGGCGAATCGCGGGTACCACCTCTACTTCCGCGCCAAGCTCATCTCGCAGATCCGCGCGATCCGCAAGGTGCGCGAGGTGGCCGGGCCGGAGGCGTCCTGGAGGACGGTCCGCGGCGTCCGGGGGTTCGACGACGTCTTCACCGCCCCGGACGCAGGCCACGCCGATGCGGCCGCCTACTACCGCCATGCGAGCTCGGGACCGGTGCTCGACCGCATCCGCCGGCCCACCCTCATCCTGTCGGCCGCGGACGATCCGTTCGTGCCGGTGTCCATGTTCCCCGCCGGAAACGGCTCCGGGCGGCACCTGCGCTTCCTCCATCCCAAAACCGGCGGCCACTGCGGGTATTGGGCGTCGTCCTCCCCCCGCTACTGGGCGGCCGAGGTGGCCCTCCAGTTCCTGGACTCTCCGGAAAATCGACCCTAAGTTCCAGTCGTGGCGAACATCCTCCTGGTCGGTGAGGACCGGACCCGCACGGCCGGCTTCAAGTCGCTTCTGGCGATGGACGGGCATCGCGTCTTCCCCGTCCGCGAGTCGGCGCGCTGGCGCGAGATCGAGAAGGAGGCGGCCCCCGAGGTCGTCGTCCTCGCCGCCGCCGATCCGGCGAGCTACCTCGCCCCCGCGCGCGCCTCGGGACACGGGTTCCCGGCGCCGGTCCTCCTCGTGCAGCAGGCCTCCGACGACATGGACGCGCCCCACCTCGACGAGCGGATCGTGGACCGGATCGCGAGCCCGTTCGCGGCCGAGGACCTCCTCGGACGTGTGGACGCCCTCGTGCGCGTGCGCCGCGTCGTGCTCCGGCACGACGGCGCCCCCCTCGACGTCTCGAACACGATGTCGCGGATGGCGTTACGGCTCCGCTCGATGCTCTCCTCGAGGGTCCCGCGTTACGCGAAGCCGCCGGCCCCCTACCTCGAGGTCGCGGCGCGCGTCGCCGACTGGTCGGACCGGCGCGACGGCTTCGAGCCGGGCCACGCCGAGCGCGTCACCGCGCTCTCCGCGATGATCGCGGACGACCTCGACCTCTCCGACGCCGACGCGTCGTCGCTCCTGCGCGCGGCGATGCTCCACGACATCGGCAAGGTCGCGCTCCCGGTGGAGATCCTGCGCCGCCAGGGGCCGCTCGAGGACGCGCAGATCAGGCTCCTGCGCTCGCACGCGGAGCGCGGGGCGTCGATCCTCCGCGCCCTCGATCGCGACGACGCGGTCGCCGAGTCGGTCCTGTACCACCACGAGCACGTGGACGGGAACGGATACTTCGGCCGCCGCGGCGAGGAGATCCCGCTGCACGCGCGGATCCTCGCGGTCGCCGAGGGGTACGACGCGATGACGACCTCCCTGACGCGGAAGCCGCTGTCGGGCGAGGCGGCGATCGGCCTCATGCAGGACCGCCGGGGCGGGCAGTGGGACCCGACGTGCGTGGACGCGCTCACCCGCGCGCTCCGGCCGCGGCCGCGGACGGTCCCGCTCGGCTAACCCGTCGGCCTCGACTGCTCGAGGCCCAGGTACGCGATCTTCTCGATCAAGTCCTCGTAGGGGATGCCGACTTTCGCGGCGGCTTCCGCGAGGTCCTCGCCGCGCGCGATCTCGGGGTT